>Ga0172382_10000500_pt1 | contig 73955 bp, 69 predicted proteins | sample Leawel138RmetaG_FD_122245 | JGI IMG/M metagenome (GOLD analysis project Ga0172382, IMG submission 122245) | Leachate microbial communities from a municipal landfill in Southern Ontario, Canada - Leachate well 138R metaG | ecosystem: Engineered > Solid waste > Landfill > Unclassified | place...
CAGAAAACAGGACTCTGTGTCCCTGTAACTTAGGGATAAATGTGTGCATGAGCCGTATACGAGGCCCGTACGTACGGTTCTGTGAGAGGGATGAGGCGGCGACGCCTCACCCTACTCGATGTGTCTGGGTTGTCACATTGGCGGGTCAGCCGGGGGCGCATCGGGCTATCCGACTACACGGGTGGGTGATACCTGTTGATTCGTTCAACAGGGTGTTCCTAACACTGCAGCGCGAAACTGGTAACCTGTGCCGTTGCGAAGATCTGGATAATAAGAGAGCCACGATGTCCCAGAGTGCGATCCGTCCGAACATGGTACTTACTGTGTTGTGCGGCACCCTTACTTCCCTGGTGGTGATTGGATTAGGCCGTCTGGCTTATGGTGTCATTCTCCCGTCAATGCGTGCAGACCTTGGTTTGTCCTATCAGCAAGCGGGCATTCTCGGGACGGTCACTGCCCTGTGTTATGTCTGTTTTGTCCTCGCTGGTGGGCTGGCGGCGGCTCGTTGGGGGCCCAGAGCTTCCATCCTGTTCGGCATGTTGATTGTGTCGGCGGGGTTTGTCGGGCTGGCCTTTGCTGCTGAGTTCTGGTTGATAACCCTGTTGATGGGGCTGTTGGGCTTCGGAACCGCCTTTGCATTCGCCCCGATGGTGGCGCTGTTGGCTACCTGGTTTCCGGATAAGCGCGGGCTGGTCATCGGCTGCATGAGCAGCGGCGTCGGTATTGGCATTTTGGTAGCGGGCATGCTGGTGCCGTTTCTGTTCAGCGTGTTCGGAGAACAGGGGTGGCGGGTGAGCTGGGGTGTGTTTGCCGGGATTTCGCTGCTGGTCGTGCTCATGATTGGGTTGTTCGTGCGCAACCCGCCTCAGATGACCGCCAATGCGGCCGGGCAATTACCTTCGGGCGAGAAATGGCTGATTTATCGCAACCCACGGGTACTCATTGTGGCTGCTACCTACGGCATTATCGGTCTCGGCTATATCGTGCAGACCGTATTCATGGTCAGTTTCATGGTCGAGACGGGCTACAGCGAAGCCATCGCCGGGCGTTATGTCGCCATGATGGGGTTGTTATCCATCATTGCCGGCCCGCTATGGGGCTGGGTGTCTGATCTGTGGGGCAGGGGCAACGCGCTGGTGTTGTCGATATTTCTAGTGATGATATCCATGTCGCTGCCGCTGATTGAGCAGACGCTGCCGTATTTCTTTCTTCATTTTCTGGTGATGGGGGTGTCGATTAATGGATTGTTCGCCATGATCCAGACCAGTGCTACGGATCAGGTGGCGCCCCGCTATATTCCGATAGCGTTCAGCTTTGCGACGCTGTTCTTCGCCGTCGGCCAGTTTCTCGGGCCGGCGATAGCCGGCTGGTTGATCGAAACTACAGGCGGCTTTACCGCGGCCTTTGGCTTCACGCTGCTGGTATTGACGGTGGGCTTTGGTTTGGCCTTGCTGATTCGCCGTTTCCCCAAGGAATTGGCAGTAGGGGAGCCGGGCGTGACACCGGCTCCGCAAACGAAGGTATCTGCGGGAAGCTGATCAGTTTTGCGCGATGGTGGCCAGCTGCGGCACAGCCCACTCCAGCAGCTGTATCGCCAGCGCGGCGCTGGCTTGGTCATAGCCTTCGATGACATGTGGCACGCTGGTGCCGTCGATCGGCTGTCGTACGGTGAAATCATGACTGATATAGATGCGTCGGCTTTCCGGATTGATCAGGCGCGCCTGCAGCTCAATCAGGATGTGGGGATCATTGCTGGCGACGACCTGGAAACGACGCAGGTCGCTACCCATGTGTACATCCGCATGCAGGGCGTTTTCATCGGTGGTCACGGTGCTGAGTGCACCCTGGGTCTGGAAGGCGCGAGCCAGATATCCTCGTAGTAGCGTAGGGGTTGGGTCGCTCCAGCGTATGCCCTTGTAACTGAGAAGTTGATTGTCGGTTGCCTGAACCACGAGGCGTGGGCCGCTGTGGGCATAGCCAGCCTGAGGGGTGTCGATACGCAGCGACAGGGATAGACGCTGATCGTTAGCCTGGCTGATCTGCGGCGGCTGCGGGAACTGATACACAGCAAGGGCTTCCGACTCAGGTAACAGCGTGCAGGCGCTCAAGCTGAGCAAACCGGTAAACAGGCCGGTGGCCAGAATCAATCGAATCACGGCTCATACTCCTCGAATGTGTCCCGGCCAAGCAGGAAGCGGGCAGGGTTATCTTCCAGACGGCGGGTAATTGAGCGCAGCGCGGTCAGGCTGCCGCGCAGTTCGGCAATGGCAGGCTCCAGTTGTCCCAACCCCTGCATACCACTGGAGAAGCTTTCGCTGTTATCACTCAACATCTTCTCAAGCGTTTCGCTGGTGCTGGCGATGGAGTTCAGCGTCTGTTCAACATTGTTCAGGGTACGGGTGCCCTGTTCGTTGAGCAGTGTATTGACGTTGCTGATGAGTTCGGTGGCCTGTTGGCTGGCAGCGGTCAGCTCGCTGACCAGTACCTTCACGTCCTCGCTTTGACTGGAGAGGCTGCCGGCGGCCTGTTCGACGGAAGCCAGGGTGCTGGCAACCCGCTCGGCGTTCTCTTCGGATAACATGTCTCGCGCATTGGTGACCAGTTGATTGATGTTGGTCATCAGGTCTTCGCCGTTGGCCAGCAGGCTGGAAATCGGCGAGGGCGTGGCATGGATGCGCGCGTTCTGACTACCGTCACCCTCCAGCAATGGGCTATCCGTACGGCCGGGCACCAGTTCGATTACGGTATTGCCGGTAATGCCGGTAAAGGTCAGGCGGGCTTTGGTGTCCTGCGTGACTGGAGCAGTACCGGTGATGCGGATGCCGGCGAGCACCTGCGCTGGGTCTGCTGGATCGAGAGTCAATTCGGTTATGTCGCCGATGGGAATGCCCCGGTACTGCACCGCGCTGCCGCGGGATAGGCCAGTGACCGCTTCGCGAAAGACAACGGTGTAGTAGCGGTAGTCCGAGCTGGTATTGGCGTTGCTGATCCAGATGGCAAACAGTACTGAGCCGGCGCCGGCCAGCAGGGTAAACAGTCCGATGACGACATGGTGAGCACGGGTTTCCATTAGCGGTCTTGCTCCGGCTGATGGGCCTGGCGGGCGGCTGCGGCAGCGGCGCGCCCACGGGGGCCATGAAAGTAGTCCTGAATCCACTCGTTGTCCGTGGCAGCGACACGCTCCAGGGTGTCTGCTACCAGCACGCGCTTCTCTGCCAGCACGGCAATACGGTCGCAAATGGCATACAGGGTGTCCAGATCGTGGGTAACCAGAAATACACTGAGTCCCAGCGCATCCCGCAGGGTCAGAATCAGTTGATCGAAAGCCGCGGCGCCGATTGGATCCAGGCCTGCGGTGGGTTCATCGAGAAACAGGATGTCCGGATCCAGCGCCAGTGCGCGGGCCAGTGCGGCGCGCTTGACCATGCCGCCGGACAGTTCCGAGGGAAATTTGTCGCCGGCATTATGCGGCAGGCCAGCGATCGCGAGCTTCATGCTGGCCAGATGTTCCGCATCGTTCCGGCTCAGGCCGGCATGCTCTATCAAGGGCAGAGCGATGTTCTCGGTAACGGTCAGAGAAGAGAACAATGCGCCGCGTTGAAACAGGACGCCGAAACGCCGTTCCACCAGCGAGCGATGATGCTCATCGAGGTTGCCCAGTTCTTCGCCGAACACCTTGACGCTTCCGGCGTTGGGTCGCCGCAGGCCGACAATCGAGCGGAGCAATACGGATTTCCCGGTTCCCGAACCGCCGACCACACCGAGAATTTCTCCCGGCTGAATACTCAGGTCCAGGTTTTCATGCACGACCTGGCTGCCGAACCGATTGACCAGTCCGCGTATCTCCACCAGTGGTGCTTTTTCGGCCCGGTTCACCAGCCCATCTCCATGAAAAACAGTGCGGCTACCGCATCGAGCAGAATCACAACGAAGATCGACTGCACCACCGCGGACGTCGTATGTTCACCGACTGACTCGGCGCTGCCGGTAACCTTGAAGCCTTCCATGCAACCGATGACGGCGATCAGAAATGCAAACAGCGGGGCCTTGGACATGCCGAGGTAAAAATGCTGGGCTGCCACGTTCTGCTGCAGGATATTGAGGAACATGGTTGGAGAAATATCCAGCGCTAGAGCGCAAACTACTGCACCGCCGAGCATACCCGAGAGCATGCCGATAAAGGTCAGGGCAGGTAGCGAAATGATCATCGCGATGACCCGGGGGATGACCAGAATATGCAGTGGGTTAAGGCCCAGCGTGCGGATCGCGTCGATTTCCTCGTTGGCCTTCATTGAGCCGATTTGCGCGGTAAAAGCGCTGGCGGTACGGCCGGCCATCAGGATCGCCGTCAGCAGTACGGCAAATTCCCGTAGAAAGGAAAAGGCAATCAGGTCAACGGTGTAAATGGTAGCGCCGAAGTCGGCCAATACAGTCGCGCCAAGGAATGCGATAACCGCGCCAACCATGAAGGTCAGTAGCGCGACAATGGCCACGGCATTCAGGGCGATCTGCTCGATCTGGGCGACGATGGAGGTGACTCGCCATTGGGATGGGCGCAACAGTCCACCAGCCAGTCCCGCCAGGGTCATGCCACTGAAGCCCAGCAGCACCTTCAGGTGATCATAGAGCGTCACAGTGTATTGCCCAACGTTGCCGAGCATTTCAATGACGGCGTTCTGTCGTGGGGGCGGTTCTTCGCTGCTCTGCAAACCGGTAGCAATACGTGCCAGTAACACGCGGCGCTCTTCCGGCAGGGCCTGGGCATCCGTGGTCAACGCGTGAACAAGCTCACTACCGAGCAGCTCGGTGAGCAGCTGGCCGCCTGCGGTATCCAGACGACCAATCTGATGCAGATCAGCCTGAGCGAACTGGCTGCCGTTCTTTTGCAGCTGCTGCACCTGCTGGCGTAGCTCAGCGTAATGCTCCAATACCCAGTCACCCTGAATGATCAGGTGCGCTGGGTTATCAGGGGAATGGCTGATGAAACGGTCGTCAGGGGCATCCGGCATGGGGTGCTCCGTTGAGTTCCGGTGGGCGAGGCTCAGGTGCGTTTCACTCCGAACTCTTCAGAGAGGGTGCCGGGGCCATCAGTGATCTTGTCGGCGTAATCACGGGGCGGCTCCAGCGTATCGAATACCGGCTCGATGCGCTCGCGCGATTCTGGTTCGACTTCCTGTTCCAGGGCAGCGAGCAGGCGTTGACGAGTCACATCGTCAGGCGCGAGTTCCACTGCGGCCTGGCCCAGATGCTCTTGAATGTCCTGATAGCTGCGGTTCAGTCGGGTTACCAGACTGGCAGTGGTGTTGAAATGGCTGGCGACTTCCTGCTGGTATTCCTCAAAACGCAATTGCAGGCTTTCCAGTTGTGCCTGGGTGCTGGAGCTGTGTCCACCGCTCAAGCGTGGCGCCAATCGCGCTACAATAATGCCCACAATGAAGCCCACGGCCAGGGCAATGACAACTGCAATCCACAGGTTTTCGCTTGTATCCACCTTGGGTCCCTCGTTGAATCTATAACACGACGCTCTTGCGCCGCACTGGTCTGTTGTTACGGTAGCGGCATTTTACAAACAAGGCTAGGGTCTGTTGATGTTTCAGGCCCTGGCTCAGAGTATCCGACGCAGACGCTCTGGCCGCAGTCACGGAGAAAAATGAATGAATCGCAACGCTGAACAACGCCATCTCATCGATGGTCCCATCGGATCGCTTGAAATTCTAGTAACCCGTGCTGAGAACGCCAGAGCGGTAGCGGTGATCTGCCATCCCCATCCGCTGCATGGCGGTACCATGCATAACAAGGTGGTTTCTACCCTCATGCGTGCTGCCCGGGATCAGGGAGCCAGCACTATCCGTTTCAACTTCCGCAGTGTAGGGCAAAGCGCAGGCGAGCATGCAGATGGGATAGGCGAAATTGATGATTGCCAGGCGGTGATCGATTGGGCTGCCAGCGAGTTTGCGGGGCTGCCGTTGTGGTTGATGGGGTTTTCCTTCGGCGGTTATGTCGCAGCGGCAACCGCGCGCGCCCAACCAGCCTGGCCCGCCGCGGTGGTTCTGGTGGCGCCTTCCGTTGAGCGGCTGCCTTTCGCTGATTTGATGCCGTTGCCCGGTCAGGTGGATGTCATGATGGGCGAAGCTGATGAGGTGGTAGCATCTCAGGACGTGTTTGATCTGCTGGAAGGTCAGCCCGGAGTAACCCTGGTGCGCTTTCCCGAGACCGGCCATTTCTTCCATGGCAAGCTGGTGGAGTTGAAGGCGGCGACCGAGGACGTATTGCGTTGATTGCCAATTGGCGGCATGGCGGGTAGAGTATCGGCCCCTGTTTTACCCTGGACTCCCCAGTATGACGCCCCTTGAACGCTACCAGGCGGATCTCAAGCGCCCGGATTTTTTCCACGATCCCGCGCAAGAAAATGCAGTAAGGCATTTGCAACGGCTGTATGACGATATTCTCAAGGCGGGCCCGCCACGCAGTGTCGGCTTGCTTGGTCGTTTCCGTCCAAAGCGCAGTCTGCCGGTCAAGGGTCTGTATTTCTGGGGCGGAGTAGGGCGCGGCAAGACCTATCTGGTCGATACCTTCTTCGATGCTTTGCCGATCCAGCGCAAGATGCGTACGCACTTCCACCGTTTCATGCAGCGTGTACATCAGGAGTTACGTGAGCTCAAGGGTGAAAAGAACCCGCTGAAGTTGATTGCCCGCAAGTTCGCTGATGAAGCGCGGGTAATCTGCTTCGATGAATTCTTCGTTTCTGATATTACCGACGCGATGATTCTTGGCACCCTGATGGAAGAGCTGTTCGATAATGGCGTCATCCTCGTGGCGACCTCGAATATCGTACCGGATGGGCTATACAAGGATGGCCTGCAACGGGCGCGCTTCCTGCCGGCTATTGCGCTGCTGAATGAGCACACCGAAGTGGTCAATGTGGACAACGGCGTGGATTATCGTCTGCGTGCGTTGGAGCAAGCTGACCTCTATCACTACCCCCTGGGTGCGGATGCTGAAGCAAGTCTGGATCGTAGCTTCCGCAGTCTGGTGATGGAGCCTGAGCACGTGCAGATCGGCGCCGAGCTGAATATCGAAAACCGAATGGTCAAGGCGGTGCGCCTGTACGAGAACGTTGCCTGGTTCGAATTCCGTGAGCTGTGCGACGGCCCGCGTAGTCAGAATGACTATATTGCGCTGGCGAAGATTTTTCAGGCAGTACTGCTGGCCAATGTTGAGCAGATGAATGTAGCCAAGGACGACATGGCGCGGCGTTTCATCAATCTGGTGGATGAATTCTACGACCGTAACGTCAAGCTGATCATATCCGCAGAAGTGCCGCTGAAGGATCTGTATGTTGGTGGTCGGCTGGATTTTGAGTTTCAGCGCACGCTGAGTCGCCTGCTGGAAATGCAATCCCACGAATATCTGGCACGCCCACACAAACCGTAGGCCTGCTGCCTCTCCGATCCGCTACCCACCTGTACCGATGCAGCGCAGCTGCGCTGCATCGGTATAACCCGGGCTCAGGGTGCGGGGTTGGGTTGGCTGCGATGGATTTCCTCGATGTTTTCGAGAACCTTGTCGGTCAGCCCCATATTGATACTGCTGAGGTTGCGGTTCAGCTGATCCATATTGGTCGCGCCAATAATGTTGCTGGTAACAAAAGGCTGCCGGGTAACGAAGGCCAGTGCCATTTGTGCAGGATCCATGCCGTGATCCCGGGCCAGCTGAACATAGCGGGCGCAGGCCTTTTGCGCTTGCGGGTTGGTATAACGGCTGAAGCGACTGAACAAGGTCAGTCGTGCCTTGTCGGGACGCAGGCCATTCAGATATTTGCCGGTCAGTGTGCCAAACGCCAATGGTGAATAAGCCAGCAGGCCGGCCTGCTCGCGAATGGATATTTCGGCCATACCGATTTCGTAACTGCGGTTCAACAGGTTGTACGGGTTTTGAATGCTGACAATGCGCGGCCAGCCTCGAGCTTCAGCCAGTTGCAGAAAGCGGCTGGCGCCCCAGGGTGTTTCGTTGGACAGCCCGATATGGCGAACCTTGCCGGCGCGTACCAGGTCATCGAGTACTTCCAGCGTGTCCTCGATTGGCGTCATCTGCTCTTCCATGCTGTGCTGATAGCCCAGTTGGCCGAAAAAGTTGGTGTGGCGATCCGGCCAATGTAACTGATACAGGTCGATGTAATCGGTTTTCAGGCGCTTGAGGCTCCCTTCCAGGGCGGCGGTGATATGCTCTCTGGTGAAGCGCGTTTTGCCTCCACGAATATGCTGCATGTCGCGGCTGGGGCCAGCTACCTTGCTGGCAAGAATCCAGCGCTCGCGATTGCCGTGCTGGCGGAAGTACTCGCCAATGATGTTCTCGGTCGCGCCGTAGGTATCGCCGCGCGGCGGCACGGGGTACATCTCTGCACAATCCATGAAATTGACACCTGCGGCCTGGGCCCGGTCGATCTGGCCAAAGGCATCCCGCTGGGTGTTCTGCTCACCCCAGGTCATGGTGCCAAGGCACAGGGCGCTGACTTTCAGTGAGCTGTTGCCGAGAGGGCGATATAGCATGTCGGGCTCCGATCAGAGAATGAAGGGGTATTATCGATCAATCATGAAATAAAGGTTGTAATTTTTCACCCCATTGGCATAATGCCGCCCACTCTCGACAGGAAGCCTAGCCTGTCGTTGTTGTTACAGCCCGGAATGCCACCCAGACCCCACAGCCCCCACTGAGTGTCTGCCCAGGCTCACTGGTTGTAAAAACACATATCATTCTGTAAGATTCGCCCTCTTTGAAATCATAGAGCGGCCTCTGAGGCTAGGATTTAATGAAAACCTTCAGCGCCAAACCGGAAACAGTAAAACGCGACTGGTACGTAGTAGATGCCACTGGTCTGACCCTTGGTCGTCTGGCTACCGAAGTTGCTTCACGCCTGCGTGGCAAGCACAAGCCTGAGTATACTCCGCACGTGGATACCGGCGATTACATCGTGATCGTAAATGCCGAAAAAATCCATGTAACCGGAAACAAGGTTCAGGACAAGATGTACTACAGCCACACCGGCTTTCCGGGCGGTCTCAAGAGCATCAACTTTGAGAAGCTCAATCAGCGTGCTCCTGAGCGTATCATCGAGATCGCCGTTAAAGGCATGCTGCCCAAGAACCCTCTGGGTCGGGCAATGTACCGTAAGATGAAAGTGTACGCAGGTGCCTCTCATCCGCATGCTGCTCAGCAGCCCCAAGAACTCAAGGTCTAACAGGAGCTCACTATGTCGGTGACACAAAACTACGGTACTGGCCGTCGTAAAACCGCCACCGCTCGGGTGTTCCTGCGTCCGGGTACTGGTAATATTTCCATCAACAACCGCAGCATCGAAACCTTCTTTGGTCGCGAAACTGCTCGCATGGTTGTTCGTCAGCCGCTGGAACTGACCGATAGCACTGAAAAGTTTGACGTTTACGTCACTGTTCAGGGCGGCGGTATCTCCGGTCAGGCAGGCGCCATCCGTCACGGTATTACCCGTGCACTGATGGAGTATGACGAGACACTGCGTAGCGAATTGCGTAAAGCTGGTTTCGTTACTCGCGATGCTCGTGAAGTTGAGCGTAAGAAAGTGGGTCTGCGTAAAGCGCGTAAGCGTCCGCAATACTCCAAGCGTTAAGCCGTCAGGCTTCAGCGTTTCAAAAACGCCCGGTTCCTTATTCAGGAAGCCGGGCGTTTTTGTGTCTGCGACAAGGTGTCGCGTAAACAGATGCTGTGCGCAAGCCCCTGAAATACGCAGCTTCAGGTACACTTTACAAGTTCCCGGATAATGGAGATCACCTTGTCATGATAGGGGTTTTTCATTACCATCTGTTTCATTTTGTGCAGGCAGTTCAAAACTTGAAAAGGCCTTGTTCAAAGGTCTGATTAGCTGATGGGAGACGACTGGATGAGTAATGACGGCGTAAATAACGGCCGGCGTCGCTTCCTGGTAGCAGCCACGAGTGTGGTGGGTGCTGCTGGTGTAGTGGGGGTAGCTGTGCCCTTCGTAGGGTCATGGTTCCCAAGCGCAAGAGCCAAGGCGGCAGGTGCGCCGGTTAAAGTGAATATCAGCAAGATCGAGCCAGGCCAGCAAATTGTTGCTGAATGGCGTGGTCAGCCGATTTTCATCTCGCGCCGGACACCCGAGGCGCTGGCCCTGCTGGATGAAATGGACAGCGTCCTCGCCGATCCTGAGTCCACTTCTGCAGACCAGCCTGGTTATATTGAAGGCAAGACCCGGTCTATCAAACCTGAAATACTGGTAGTCTTGGGTATCTGTACTCATCTGGGCTGTTCGCCGCTGTTCAAGCCGCAGGTTGGTGCAGTGGATATGGGTGCAGACTGGAAGGGCGGTTACTTCTGTCCTTGTCACGGCTCGTTCTACGACATGTCCGGTCGCGTGTTCAAGAGCAACCCTGCTCCGAAGAACCTCCCAGTGCCGCCGCATAGCTACGAATCTGCTGACGTCATCATCATTGGTGTGGATCAGGAGGAGACAGCCTGATGAGCAAGCTACTTAACTGGGTCAACGAACGTATGGCCGTTACTCAGGTGTGGGAAGATCACCTGAGTAAGTATTACGCCCCCAAGAACTTCAACTTCTTCTACTTCTTCGGCTCGCTGGCGATGCTGGTATTGGTTAACCAGTTGGTTACCGGTGTCTGGCTGACCATGAGCTACGAGCCATCCGGCGCAGGCGCCTTTGCTTCCGTTGAATACATCATGCGTGATGTGGAGTACGGCTGGCTGCTGCGTTACCTGCACTCCACCGGTGCCTCGGCGTTCTTCGTGGTGGTCTACCTGCACATGCTGCGTGGCATCATGTACGGTTCCTACCGCAAGCCGCGTGAACTGGTCTGGACCTTCGGTATGCTGATCTATCTGGCGCTGATGGCTGAAGCCTTCATGGGGTACGTACTGCCCTGGGGTCAGATGTCCTACTGGGGTGCCCAGGTGATCATCTCCCTGTTCGGTGCGATCCCGGTTATCGGCGGCGATCTGGTCCAGTGGGTTCGTGGTGACTACCTGATCTCCGGTATTACCCTGAACCGCTTCTTTGCGCTGCACGTGGTTGCTGTGCCGATCGTCCTGCTGGGTCTGGTCGTGCTGCACATCATTGCCCTGCACGAAGTCGGCTCGAACAACCCTGACGGTATCGAAATCAAGAAACTGAAGGACGCTAACGGCGTACCGCTGGACGGCATCCCTTTCCACCCTTACTACACTGTCAAGGACATTGTCGGCGTAGTGGTGTTCCTGTTCGTGTTCTGCACCGTGGTGTTCTTCTTCCCGGAGATGGGCGGCTACTTCCTTGAGAAGCCGAACTTCGAAATCTCCAACCCGCTGAAGACGCCTGCCCATATCGCACCGGTGTGGTACTTCACTCCGTTCTACGCGATTCTGCGTGCCGTTCCTTCGGTAGCCGGTTCGGCTCTGCCGGGTGTGCTGGCTATGGGTGGCGCGATTGCCGTGCTGTTCGTACTGCCATGGCTCGACCGTAGCCCGGTCAAGTCCATCCGCTACAAGGGCTGGATGAGCAAGATGTGGCTGGTGTTGTTCTGTGTCAGTTTTGTGATTCTCGGCGTGCTGGGTGCTATCCCCGCAACTCCGGGTCGTACGTTGCTGGCGCAGGTGTGCACCGTTCTGTACTTTGCCTTCTTCATTCTGATGCCATTCTACACCCGTATGGAGAAGACCAAACCGGTTCCGGAGAGGGTTACTGGCTGATGAAAAAACAACTGATTGCATTGATGTTTGCCCTGCTGCCTGGCTTTGCCATGGCAGCCGGCCCAAGCGTGGAACTGGCCAAGGCCAATATCGACCTGTCCGACAAAGCCAGTCTGCAGGACGGCGCCCGTACTTTCGTCAACTACTGCATGGGCTGTCACTCGGCCCAGTATCAGCGTTACGAGCGGGTTGCCACCGACATCGGTATTCCTGAAGAACTGATGATGGAAAACATGGTTTTCACTGGCGCGCTGTATGGCGATCACATGAAGATCGGTATGCGCCCGGAAGACTCCAAGGTGTGGTTCGGTGCTGCGCCGCCGGATCTGACTCTGGTCGCCCGTGTGCGTGGCGAAGACTGGCTGTACAGCTACATGCGCTCGTTCTACGAAGACCCTGCCCGTCCGTTTGGCTGGAACAACACGGTGTTCGAGAACGTAGGTATGCCGCACGTACTGGCCGAGCTGCAGGGTAAGCAGGTCAAGGGCTGCGCACCGGCTCCTGTAGTGGAGAACGGCAAGGTGGTTCGTGATAGCCTGACAGGTGAGTCCATGCTGACCGAGCAGTGTGATGTGCTTTATGTGGAAGAGGGCACTGGTGCCATGACTGCAGAAGAGTACGACACTACCGTCCGTAACCTGGTGAACTTCCTCAGCTACTCTGCTGATCCCATCAAGGAAACGCGTGAGCGCATTGGTGTTTATGTACTGCTGTATCTGGCCTTCTTCTTCGTGTTTGCGTATCTGTTGAAACGTGAATACTGGAGAGACGTCAAGTAACCATCCTTTGGTTGGCTTGATAACACAAGAACGCGCCCTTCGGGGCGCGTTCTTGTTTGTGCGGTATCTGTCTCGCCCCAGTGCAGCAACCGGGGTGCTTGCAGTTTATGGTACAATACTCGCTTTCAATCAGGCCGCAGGGATGGCGATGAACGCCATGGGCTTCTGTAGGATGAGGGTTGATATATGAGTGTTAGTGCCAACAAGCGTTCCTCGATGGCTTTCTTTTCTGACCCGAATGACCATTACTGTCATCGAGTACGTATTGTGCTGGCTGAGAAGGGGGTAACTGTCGACATTGTGAATGTGGAGCCCGATAGCCACCCACAGGAGTTGGCTGAGGTTAATCCCTACAACACCGTTCCCACTTTGCTTGATCGTGATCTGGTGCTCTACGAGCCAAACATCATGATGGAGTATCTGGATGAGCGTTTTCCTCATCCGCCGTTGTTGCCGGTTTATCCGGTTGCCCGCGCCAATAGCCGTCTACTGATGTTCCGTATTCAGCGCGACTGGTGTGGGCTGGTTGACGTGCTGACCAATCCGAGCAGTCCTGCTGCAGCTGCCACCAGGGCGCGCAAGGAATTGCGCGAAAGTCTGGTCGGTGTCGCGCCGGTCTTTTCCGAGATGCCATTCTTCATGAGCGACGAATTCAGTCTGGTGGATTGCTGTCTGGCCCCCATTCTGTGGCGTCTGCCGCAACTGGGTGTGGAGCTGCCCCGTCAGGCCAAGCCGCTTCAGGACTACATGGATCGCATCTTCGCCCGTGAGGGCTTTGTCGGCAGTCTGTCGGCCGCTGAACGCAACATGCAATAGATCGTGCGCAGAGGAGTTGAGACCATGCAAATGAGTTCCAGCCGCCCCTATCTGATTCGGGCTCTGTACGAGTGGATTCTGGACAACGACTGCACGCCCTATGTGCTGGTCAACGCCAGCTACCCGGGCACCGCTGTGCCGGATGGTTTTGTTGAGGGTGGGCAGATTGTGCTCAATCTGTCGCCCAGCGCCATTCGTGCTCTGGACATGGATAACGAGCGTGTCTGCTTTGATGGGCGTTTTGGTGGGGTGGCGCAGCAGGTGTGGATTCCCACCGGCGCGGTCATGGCCATTTATGCACGCGAGAACGGCCAGGGTATGGTATTCGAGGTCGATACCGAGACACCGCCACCAGAAGATGATCGGCCAAGTGATGAACCACCCAAGCCGACGGGCAGACCCTCGTTGAAAGTGGTCAAGTAATCAGTAACAGAGAGCGCTATCGACACAAGAAGGCCGGGTTTTATCCCGGCCTTCTTGTGTCAGCCTGACTCGCTTTCGTCAGTCGATATATTCGAACAATTTGACGATGCGCTGTACCCCGCCTACCTGTTGTACGGCTGCAACGGCTGCGTTGGCCTCAGCGTGGGTCACCAGACCCATCAGATACACCACGCCGGCTTCGGTAGTCACCTTGACCCGACGGCCGGGGATGGTGCTGTCGGCCAGCATACGGGTCTTGGCGCTGGACGTGATCAGAGCATCGTTATTGCGAGCCAGCAAGGGCAGTCGTGGGCCGACAGACAATTCGTTATGCACTACCTTTACCCGCTGAACCCGTTTGGCAGTATCACCGGCCAGCTGCACGAGTTCTGCCCGGGGTGCCTGGCCCGCCAGCAGAACGACGCCGTTATAGCTGGTCACGCTGACGCGCGCCTCGGACTCCAGATCCGGGTGAGCCTTGGCGATATTGACGCTGGCGCGGGTCTCGATCAATTGATCGTCAATACTGCTACCCAGGGTTCGCGTGCCATGATTGGATTCAATCGGCGTATCCCGGGTGGCGGTCAGTATGCCGCTGCAACCGGTCAGGGTCAGGGCGAGCAATACGGCGGTAAAGCGGATCATTCTTCACTCCCGAACAGTTGGCGGTCGATCAGGTCGCACAAGCAATGGATGGCCAGCAGGTGCACTTCCTGAATGCGTGCTGTAGAGCGGGCAGGTACGCGGATCTCGACGTCATCGGGCAGCATCAGCGAGGTCATGGCGCCGCCGTCTCGACCGGTCAAGGCGACAACGCGCATATCCCGATCGTGGGCCGCCTGGATGGCCTGCATCACATTGCCTGAGTTGCCGCTGGTAGAAATCGCCAACAGCACGTCGCCGGACTGGCCGAGGGCGCGAATCTGTTTGGAGAAGACTTCCTCGTAGCTGTAGTCATTGGCAATGGAGGTGATCGTTGAACTGTCGGTGGTCAGCGCAATGGCCGGCAGGCTGGGACGCTCGCGCTCGAAGCGGTTAAGCAGTTCAGAGGAAAAATGCTGGGCATCGCCGGCGGAGCCGCCGTTGCCGCAGGTAAGAATCTTGCGCTCGCTCAGCAGGGCGTTAACCATCAACTGGCTGGCCTGCTCAATGCTGGGGCCGAGCACGTCCATGGCGCGGGTCTTGGTTTCGATACTGTCAGTAAACAGTTGTCTGATACGGTGTTGCATGTCCATAGAAGAAGGGCTCGCTAGCAAGTAAAAGCTTCCCGAATCCAGCGGTAGGAAGCTGGATCCGCAGGATCGCCAACAGCGGCGACGACATCGAAGCGACAGGGTTGGTTGGCCAGGTGAGGATGGGTCAGCAGATAATGATGGGCGGCAGCGATCAAGCGTTTCTGCTTGCGCCAGTCCACCGTCTCCGCGGCATCGCCCCACAGGGCTCGTCGCCTGTAGCGCACTTCGACAAATACTACTGTATCGGCATCCCGCATGACCAGATCAAGCTCGCCCTGTTTGCAGCGATGATTGCGTGCCAGCAGGCGCAAGCCGGCATTCAACAGCATCTGCTCAGCCTGGCGTTCGGCCAGGTTGCCGCTGATCTGGCGTTCGGTCTGCCGGACTGCTACCACGTCGCAGGGTCAGGCAGGGGATGAAGTTGCCCGTCCTTTATCTGGCCCCAGGAGAGCTCCCGATGTATGCGGCCATTCTGATCCAGGGACAGATTGCCAGTAGCACCGGCGATACGGGTGTCGGGCTGCTCCTGCATTTGTAGCAGGCGGCTGAAGATGCGCTGGGCATCAACACCCATGGCATACAAGCGGCCCATGGGCCCGGCTGCGGATGGCCAGGAGCTGACCACAGTGTCGTACAGGCGGTCGGAGTTGTGCAGCAGCCATGGGATCTCGGCGATCATCAGGCCATCAACGTCTTCGTTTGGCTCGCCGTGCACGGAGAGGCGGTAGGCGTGGGATGTGGCATAAACCGGCAGGTCACCAGCATATTGGAATGCCAGCGTCGGCTTGATCTGACGGGCCTGCAAGGGGCTGGCGGCAAGGAATAGTGCTTCCAGCTCCGGGCGTGGTGTGGGTTGTACGGTAACACTATCACCCAGCACGTTCTGTATGCGTTTATTACGGCGCTCACTGTCCTGTACTCGCAATAGTTGGGCGATCTGGCCGGCGATAGCGGCAGGCTGGTCGATCCGTTCATGACCAACCAGAGTGCCTCCCAGTTTCTGCCATTGGGCAGCAAAAGCATGGGCTGCGCGGTTACCCCAATCTTCGCTGGTAGCCAGGATGGCCATCTGGCGATGACCGTCCTGCCAGGCGCGCAGCGCTGCCGAGCGGGCTTCATCCTCGGGTGACAGACCAAATTGAAACAGCCCGGCTGGGGCAGTGCTGGCGTCGTCCGCATAATTCAAGGCCAGCGTTGGCAGCGGTAGTCGGGGCAGGGCTGCCAGCCGTGCGACCTGCTGCCGATCCAGTGGTCCGATGACCCACTGCACGCCATCGGCTTGGGCTTGCTGGTAGAACTGCACGAGATCCACGTAGTTGCCGCTGTCGTACATGCTGATCTGCGGCTGCTGCAGCCCCTGACTGAGGGCGTTGTACTGAGCTGCGAGGAAGCCATCACGCAGGGCATCTGCTGCACCTGCAAGGTTACCGTCGAACGGCAGGAGCAGAGCGATATGCTGCGGGCGTTGAGCGTGCAGTTCGAGCAGGCGGCTGATACCTTCCGGCGGGCTGGTGACGGCAGGGTGCTGGGGATATTGAGCCTGCCATTGCTGAAGAGCGTGTACTTGTAGATCGAGATTGCCATGCTCGCGCTGGATCAATGCCAGTGACAGCCAGCCGGCGGTCTCGCCACTGGCGGAAGCATTGGCCTGGCGTAGCTGCTCGGTAGGTGTCTGGTTCAATGATTCCCAGATAGCCGCCAGGTTCTGTGCTTGGTCTGATTCAGGCAGCAGGTTGTGAATAAACATGCGCTCCTGCGCGGCGTTCATATGCTCGCCGCTGGCAGCCATGGTTTCCGCACGGAGTAACTGGATACCCAGCTGCGTCTCTGCAGGCAGCGTATCGAATTGCTCCAGTGATGGATGGCGTAAAGCGCGCAGGGCGGCTGCCGGTTGCCCCAGTGCCAGCTCGCTACGGGCCTGCAATTCGCTGAAGCGCTGCTGTTGATCCAGCGGTAGATCGCTTTGCGGGATCATTGCCAGAATGCTGCGAACCTGATTCGCCTGATTGCGATTCCATGCGGTCTGGGCTGCATGCAGGCGTAACAGGTTGGCTTCTGCGCCGTCTCGGCGTTCGGCCCGACGCAATATGTCTTCTACTGGGGCATCGGTAACGGCAGGTAACTCGGAAAGCTGCCGGGGCGGTGATGAGCAGCCAGCGATCAGGGAAGCGAGAATCAGGCCAGCAAGCGGAAGACGGATCGTGCGAAGCATCAGGCAGGGTACCTTGAATGGGCGCTGTATAGGCATGCTCGCGCAATCAGTAGAGCCTTGAGTGCGCGAACAACTGTCGCGACATAGTGTAACCAGACAAACCCCTGCTCGCCATGTGCTTGGCGGGAAACCGGTCACGTCCTGTACAATCACGAGTCACGTTTTTCAGGATTCGCTATGCCTTCCCAAGCCGGTACTCTTTACGTTGTTGCCACACCGATCGGCAATCTACAGGATCTGACGCCGCGTGCGCTTGAAGTGCTCAAGTCGGTGAGTCTGATTGCGGCGGAGGATACCCGCCATAGCGCTCGCTTGCTCCAGCACTTCGGCATCACTACCGCGACCACTGCGTGCCATGACCATAATGAGCGGGACAAGAGTGCACGATTGGTGGAGCGGCTATCAGCCGGTGACGATCTGGCGCTGATTTCCGACGCGGGTACGCCGTTGATTTCCGATCCTGGCTTTCATCTGGTGCGTCAGGCGCGTGAGGCAGGTATACGTGTTTGTCCGATACCGGGAGCCTGTGCCTTGATTGCGGCGCTCAGCGCCGCGGGGTTGCCTTCGGACAGGTTCAGTTTTGAAGGGTTTTTGCCAGCCAAGGCGCATGGTCGCCGCCAACGCATCGAAGCGTTGGCAACTGAGCAGCGCACCTGGATGCTCTACGAGGCGCCGCATCGTTTACTGGAATGCCTGGAAGACCTGCTGGAGCTGCTCGGTGGGGAGCGGCAGGTCGTGTTGGCGCGGGAATTGACCAAGACGTTCGAGACCATCAAGGGCGCGCCGCTCGCTGAGTTGGTGGAATGGGTGCGAGCCGATGCGGATCAGCAGCGTGGGGAGTGTGTGCTGGTGGTTGAGGGCGCACCGCAGCATGATGACGATGATGCGCTGGATCCGGCGGCGCAACGGGTGCTGGATATATTGCTGGAAGAGCTTCCGGTCAAACAGGCCTCGGCATTGGCAGCGCGGATTACCGGGGTGAAGAAGAATCGTCTGTATCAGCTTGCTCTGGATAAGGGGCGCTGAGGCCTGAGCTGGTACTGGTGTGGTCGTACCCAGATCAAAGGTCGCGGCCTCGCAGTGGCTGATGGGTTCGAAATCCCGCAGCGGCGAACAATTCTATTGGTGCGGTTGGTCGGCAGGGTTGTGTTGACCGTCGTGTCGCCATGGATGGCGACCGCGAGCTTACAAGGATGTACTTGCAGCGTGTCGACACAGCCCTGCCGATTGACCGCGTCCCTGCACCGAGCCTCCAATCATCAAGTCACCTTGATTCAGCGGCCTCGCCACCCAACAATCCCTCGCCCTTGAGCTATCAATGCTTGCCGTTAAGCTTCAATCCCGCTAACCTTGCGCGCAGGAGTTGGCTGGACAGTCGCTGTATCGCTTTGGTGATATGGAGGAAAGTCCGGGCTCCATAGGGCAGAGTGCCAGGTAACGCCTGGGAGGCGTGAGCCTACGGAAAGTGCAGCAGAGAGTAGACCGCCTAAGCGCGCAAGCGCCGGTAAGGGTGAAAGGGTGCGGTAAGAGCGCACCGCGCGACTGGCAACAGTTCGTGGCATGGTAAACCCCACTCGGAGCAAGACCAAATAGGAACCCATTGGTGTGGCCCGCACTGGGTTCGGGTAGGTTGCTACAGGCAGTCAGTGATGGCTGTCGCAGAGGAATGGCTGTCCTCGACAGAACCCGGCTTACAGGCCAACTCCTTATTTTTTCCCGCCTGTTGCTTCTCCTGAAAAATCAGAAAAATATCTCAACCTCATGTTTGACTTTAAGTTACATGGGTATCCCCTTGTTATCGTTTTAAATTCCCATCTCTGTTGTTGTTATTTCTCCGCTAAAAGTCGCTAAACCCTCGCCATATAACACTTTTTCGTGAACTGGTCACTTGACGCTGTATGGGCGCCTTTCTATAGTGTCGCGAAGTGGAAGAAAGTGGGGTGCGGTGGATTTTTTTGGGTTTCTGGTTGTCACAGCAATGGACTCATCAGGGGAATAACAAAAAGTGTTTCGTGGAACGAGCGCCGTCAATCTGGACGCCAAAGGCCGACTCGCAATGCCTGCAAGGTATCGCGAACGCCTGCTCGAGTCCTGTGGCGGGCAGCTGATAGCCACCACTGCCCTTGGTGATCGTTGTTTATGGATCTATCCGATGGCGGCTTGGGAAGAAGTAGAAGCCCAGTTTCGCGATGCGCCCAACATGAACCCTGCGGTCAAGCGCTTCAGTCGCATGTTGATTGGTAATGCCAACGAAATTGAACTCGATGGTAATGGTCGCTTTGTCGTGCCGCCGCTGCTGCGTGAGTACGCAGGGCTGGACAAGAAGGTCATGCTGGTAGGCCAGTTGAATAAATTCGAGCTGTGGAGTGAGGATGCCTGGCTATCCCTCAACGCAGCCTACCTTGAACAGGATCAGGGCCTTGGCGAGCTGCCAGCGGAACTGCATATGTTGAGCCTATGAATCAGCAAACCGAATTGAACCACATCAGTGTATTGCTGAGCGAAGCATTGGAAGGCCTGGCAGTGCGTCCTGACGGCCTCTATATAGATGGTACGTTCGGGCGCGGCGGGCATAGCCGGGCCATACTCGCCCGGCTGTCTGCCGAGGGCCGGCTGCTCGGCTTCGACAAGGACCCGGAGGCAATCCGGGTCGGCAATCAGCTGGCGGCCGAAGACGGCCGCTTTGTCGTTGTACAGCGCTCATTCGCGGATATGGCTGAGGAACTGCGAACCCGTGGCTTGCATGGCCAGGTAGACGGCGTGCTGCTGGATCTGGGTGTATCCTCTCCGCAACTGGATGACCCCGAGCGCGGCTTCAGTTTTCTGAACGACGGCCCGCTGGATATGCGCATGAACCCCGATGTGGGCCAGAGCGCTGCCGAGTGGATCAACAGCGCCGATGAATCGGATATCGCTACCGTTCTCTGGGAGTACGGCGAGGAGCGCTTCTCTCGCCGTATGGCCAAGGCGATTGTCAGTCGTCGTGCCGAACAGCCGTTCACCCGCACTGCCGATCTGGCAGAAGTGATCAAGGTGGCTAATCCTGCCTGGGAAAAACACAAGCATCCGGCTACCCGCGCTTTCCAGGGCATTCGTATTTTCATCAACCGGGAACTGGAAGATCTGGCCGAAGGTCTGCAGGCCGCGCTGAGCGTTCTGGCACCTGGCGGACGCCTGGTGGTGATCAGCTTCCACTCGCTGGAGGATCGTCAGGTCAAGCAGTTCATGCGCCGCGAAGCCAAGGGTGCTCCGCTGCCGCGCAATCTGCCGGTTCGTGACGCCGATATCAAGGTCAGCATGAATCTGGTCGGCAAGGCCATCAAGCCGTCCGCCGAAGAAGTGGTCGCGAACCCCCGCGCTCGCAGCGCCGTGTTGCGCGTGGCGGAGAAGCGCTGATGACTGCACCCGATCACTCGCCCGCAACTACTCGCTCCGGCCTGCCCGCCGGCAGTGGCTGGTTGCTGCTGGTGTGGGTGCTGACCCTGGCCACTGCGCTGGCTGTACCGTACAGCGCACATTGGAGCAGGCAACTGCTCAATGAGTTGGCTGCGGAGATGCTGCAGCGTGAAAAAGCGCAGGCAGAGTGGGGGCGTCTGGTGCTGGAGCAAAGCACCTGGACTGCGCACAGCCGAGTCGAGAACATTGCTACCCGGCAGTTGGGTATGCGCGTACCAGAACCCAGTGAAGTGATTCTGGTGCGGCCATGAAGAAATTTTCTTTCAAGTCCCTTATCCCTCGTACCAACGGCAGCCTCTACCCCTGGCGCTTCCGGCTGGTCATCAGCATGCTGGTGTTGTGCAGTCTGGCTGTGTGCTGGCGCATTGTAGAACTGCACGTGCTGGACGAAGGCTTCCTGAAGAATCAGGGCGACAAACGCAGCGTGCGGCATGTGCCGATTCCTGCGCATCGCGGGCAGATCACTGATCGCAACGGCGAGCCGTTGGCGGTCAGTACGCCAGTGCTGACGATCTGGGCAAATCCAACGCAGCTGATTCATCAGCAGGCCCGCTGGGCTGAACTGGCACAGGTACTGGGCACTGATCTGAGCACGTTCAGTGAGCGACTCAAGGCCAACGCCGACAAGGAATTCATTTACCTGCGTCGGCGTATGGTGCCGGCAGATGGCGAAGAGGTCATGGCACTCAAGATCCATGGCGTCTACAGCACTGAAGAGTACCGTCGCTTCTATCCCGCCGGTGAGGTCGCAGCCCATCTGGTTGGGTTTACCAACGTGGACGAGAAGGGTCAGGAAGGTATCGAACTGGCCTATGACCATTGGCTGGAAGGTGTGCCGGGTAAACGTCAGGTACTGCAGGATCGCCGTGGCCGTCTGATCAAGGATGTGCAAGTGGTGAGCAATGCGCGTCCGGGTAATGACCTGGCGTTATCCATTGATCTGCGTCTGCAATATCTGGCGCACCGCGAATTGCGCGACGCATTGCAGGAGTTCGAGGCGCAAGCGGGTTCCATCGTCATGCTGGATGTGCGCACCGGCGAAGTCCTGGCCATGGTCAACCATCCCAGCTATAACCCGAACAACCGTGCCAATCTGAAGCCGGACATGATGCGCAACCGTGCGCTGATCGACGTGTTCGAGCCTGGCTCCACAGTCAAGCCGGTCTCCATGAGCGCTGCTTTGGCCACCGGCCGTTGGTCGCCCACGGATCAGGTCAATGTGTATCCCGGCACCCTGCAAATTGGCCGCTACACCATCCGTGACGTATCCCGTGCACCGGGCGGCGTATTGGATCTTACCGGCATTCTGCTCAAATCCAGTAACGTGGGTATGAGCAAGGTGGCCTTCGACGTAGGTGGTCCGGCGCTGCACGAGACCATGCATGCGGTGGGCTTTGGCCAATACACCGGGCTGGGCTTCCCCGGTGAGCGCGTGGGTAATCTACCCAGTTACCGTGAATGGCGTCAGGCAGAAACCGCCGCGCTGTCCTACGGCTATGGGCTGTCCGTTACCACCGTACAACTGGCGCAAGCCTACGCTGTGCTGGCCAATGATGGCCGCAAGGCGCCCATGTCGCTGCTGCGGTTGACTGAAAAACCGGCCGCTGAGCAGGTCGTGCCCGAAGATGTTGCACGAACCATTCAGGGCATGCTGCAGGAAGTTGTTGAAGGCACTGGCGGTACCTTCCGCGCGCAGGTACCTGGATACCATGTGGCGGGCAAGAGCGGTACTGCGCGCAAAACCAACACTGGCAGTAAAGGCTACAAACAGGATTCCTACCGCTCCCTGTTTGCCGGGTTTGCGCCCAGCAGCAATCCACGACTGGCCATCGCTGTGGTGATCGACGAGCCAACCAAGGGTGGCTATTACGGGGGGCTGGTAGCTGCTCCGGTATTCAGCGGTCTGATGTCCAACGCCCTGCGCCTGTTGAATATCACACCGGATAATCTGAACGAACTGCAGCAGGTTGAACTGCCCAGTCCGGATAGCCAGGAGGGGCGCGGATAATGCAACTACAGCAGTTGTTCCCCCAATGGCAGGGCGAGGCGGTGGACATCACTGGCCTGACAATGGATAGCCGCAAGGTTCAGCCCGGTAATCTGTTTCTCGCCATACCCGGCCTGCATCATGACGGTCGCCAGCATATCGAGCAGGCAGTGGCCGCCGGTGCCGCTGCTGTTGCCTATGAGGCTTGTGACGGGTTTGTCTGCTCCGCCGTCGTGCCGCTGTTGCCGGTGGGCCACCTTGCGACCCAGTTGTCCGCGATTGCCGGGCGCTTTCACGGCGAACCAGCTCGCGAGCTGAAACTGGTCGGCATTACCGGCACCAACGGCAAGACCAGTGTCAGCCAGATGCTGGCGCAAGCATTCAATAATCTCGGTCAGCCCTGCGGTGTGGTTGGTACCCTGGGCAGCGGTATGCCCGGTGCGCTTTTCGAACATGGCATGACGACTCCCGACGCGCTGAGCTTGCAGCAACAGCTGGCGCAGATGCGTGACCAGGGCGCCTGCCGGGTCAGCATGGAGGTGTCTTCCCATGCGTTGGATCAGGGGCGCGTGGCAGCGGTGAATTTTGAAGTGGCGGTGTTCACCAATCTCAGCCGCGACCATCTGGATTATCACGGCGACATGGCTGCTTACGGTCAGGCCAAGGCGCGGATTCTGGATCAGGCCGCGTCTGCGGTAATCAATATTGATGATGCATTTGGTCGCCAGCTGGCGGCTGAGGCGGATTTGCCGCTGGTGCGATACAGCCTCAGCGATGCCAGTGCTGATCTGTACTGCAGCGATGTTCGTTTTGACGCTGAGGGTATCAGCGCTCGACTGCATGCCGCCAACGCCAGTGCCGAGCTGCGTAGCCCCTTGTTGGGCACTTTCAATCTATCCAATCTGCTGGCGGTGGCCGGTGTATTGCTGGCGCTGGAGTTACCGCTGGCGCAGGTGGCTGTGCAACTGGGGCAACTGCTGCCACCTGCTGGTCGCATGCAGCGCCTTGGTGGTGCAGGCCAACCGCTGGTGGTGGTTGATTACGCTCATACCCCTGATGCGCTGGAGAAGGCGCTCGCTGCGCTGCGTGCCCACGTCGCTGGCCGGCTGGTCTGCGTATTTGGCTGTGGTGGAGATCGGGATCGGGGTAAGCGTCCGTTGATGGGGCAGGTAGCCGAGCAGGGGGCTGATCTGCTGGTCGTCACCGACGATAACCCGCGCACCGAAGCGTCTGCGGCGATTATCGAAGAAATCTGTGGCGGTATTGAACGTACCGAACACCTCACAGTCATAGCCAACCGTGCTGAGGCCATCGCCCAGACCATTGCTCGCGCAGCCGCAGATGACATCATCCTGCTTGCTGGTAAGGGGCACGAGACTTATCAGGAGATCAATGGGGTGCGTCACCCTTTCAGCGATATCGAACAGGTCGAACGCGCTCTGCAATGCCGGGAGGATGACCATGCTTGAAGCCATGCTCCTCTCGGCCCTCATTAAACCGCTCAAGGGCCAACTCAACGGCAGCGATGTGCGTTTTAACAGCGTCAGCATCGATGCACGCCAGGTGCAAGCGGGTGGTCTGTTCGTGGCGCTCCCCGGTACCCGAGTGGATGGTCATGACTTTGTAGCTCAGGCCCGCGCCCGTGGTGCGGTGGCTGCTCTGGTGCAACGGCTGGTGGACGATCCGTTGCCACAGCTGCTGGTGGCCGATTGCCAATGGGCACTGGGGCAGCTGGGGGCGCTTAACCGCGCTGCCTTCAAACGGCCGCTGGTTGCCATCACCGGCTCCAGCGGCAAAACCACGGTCAAGGAAATGCTTGCGGCGATTCTGCGCGAATGCGGCTCAGTGCTGGCGACCCGCGGTAACCTGAATAACGAGCTGGGTGTACCGCTGACACTGCTGGAGCTGAATTCGGAACACCAGTTCGCGGTCATCGAAATGGGAGCTGGCGCTGTCGGTGATATTGCTTATTGCATGAGCCTGGCCAAACCGCAGGTGAGTGTGCTGACCAACGCCGGTGTGGCCCACATTGGCCGCTTTGGCAGCAAGCAAGCCATCGCCCAGACCAAGGGTGAAATCTTTTCTGCGCTGGATAGCGACGGCCAGGGCGTCATCAATATGGATAGCCGTTGGCAGGCAGATTGGCTGGCCACTTTAGGCTCGCGCAAAAGCTGGAGTTTTAGTCTGAACAATCCGGCCGCAGCGCTGCACGCAGAAGATCTGCAGATCGACAGCCGTGGTTGCCCGGGCTTCCGTATGGTCACGCCGGTGGGTGATGTTGCTATCCAGCTCAACCTGTTGGGTCAGCATAACGTGGCGAACGCCCTGGCAGCGGCGGCAGCGGCCCTGGCGCTGGATGTTTCCCTGACGGCCATCGCTACCGGACTGGCGGCGTTACAACCGGTGACCGGGCGCGGCAAGCCACTGGCGGGCCATGGCGGGGCGTTGATCATAGATGATTGCTACAACGCCAACCCGGCTTCGGTACGCGCTGCGATTGATGTCCTGGCTGGTCTGGACGGTCGCCGGGTATTGGTGCTGGGCGATATGGGCGAACTCGGTGACACCGAACAGCAAGCGCACCGGCAGATAGGCGAGTACGCCCGTGACTGCGGTCTGGATGGGCTGTACGCCACCGGCACCCTGTCATCACTGGCGGTTACCGCGTTTGGTGAGGGTGGGCGCAGCTTCGTTGATCGCGGTGCGCTGGCCACAGCATTGAAAACCGAATTGAACCCGCATACCCGGGTTCTGGTTAAAGGCTCGCGTAGTGCGGGTATGGAAGAGGTCGTCGCCGCTCTGGTGGAAGGCTCGCAAAATCAGGATGAGGGCAAGCCGACATGCTGCTGATACTCGCGCAATACCTGCAACAATTTCACACCGGCTTCGGGGTATTCCAGTACCTGACGCTGCGTGGCATTTTCGGCGTGCTGACTGCATTGGGCATGGCATTGTTCCTGGGCCCGTGGATGATCCGCACGCTGCAACTGCGCCAGATCGGCCAGGCAGTGCGTAATGACGGTCCGCAGTCACATCTGTCGAAGAAGGGTACGCCCACCATGGGCGGGGCGCTTATTCTGACCGCTATCACCATCAGTACTTTGCTCTGGGCGGATCTGAGCAATCTGTATGTGTGGTTAGTGTTGGGCGTCACCCTCAGCTTCGGTGCCATCGGCTGGGTGGATGATTACCGCAAGGTGATAGAGAAGAACTCCCGCGGCTTGCCATCGCGCTGGAAGTACTTCTGGCAGTCGGTGTTTGGCCTGACTGCTGCAGTGATCCTGTACATGGCGGCTGACACGCCGGCTGAGACCACCTTGATCGTGCCCTTCTTCAAGAGCCTCGAATTTCAGCTCGGCGCCTTCTTCATTGTGCTGAGCTACTTCGTGATTGTCGGTGCCAGTAACGCGGTCAACCTGACTGACGGCCTGGATGGGCTGGCGATCATGCCCACGGTCATGGTTGGTGGCGCACTGGGCATCTTCGCTTATCTGTCGGGCAACGTGCAGTTTTCCCAGTATCTGTTGATTCCCTATGTGCAAGGCTCGGGCGAACTACTGATCTTCTGCGGTGCGCTGATCGGCGCCGGGCTGGGCTTTCTCTGGTTCAACACCTATCCCGCTCAGGTCTTCATGGGCGACGTGGGTGCGCTGTCACTGGGTGCGGCATTGGGTGTCATCGCGGTCATCGTGCGTCAGGAAATTGTGCTGTTCATCATGGGTGGCATCTTCGTGGTCGAGACCCTGTCGGTCATCGTCCAGGTCGCCTCGTTCAAGATGACCGGCCGCCGGGTGTTTCGGATGGCTCCGATTCACCACCATTTTGAATTGAAAGGCTGGCCCGAACCTCGGGTCATCGTACGGTTCTGGATCATCACCGTGATACTGGTGCTGATCGGGCTGTCCACGCTGAAACTGCGTTGAGGAATACAAGGTGTCGCTGATCTCCACGGACAAGCAACGGATCATAGTCGGACTCGGGGTGACCGGTTTATCGGTAGCCCGGTATCTGGCTGGCCGTGATTTGCCGTTCGCGGTCTGCGATACCCGCGCCAATCCGCCTGGGCTGGATAAGCTCAAGCGCTTCGCACCCATGGCTGATCTGTATCTGGGTGAGCTGGATGCCCGGCTGCTCAGCTCGGCTGATGAACTCATCGTCAACCCCGGTATTGCCCTGTCCACACCGGCCATACAGGTCGCGATACAGGCTGGCGTGCGGGTGGTAGGCGATATCGAGCTGTTTGCCCGTGCCGCTGACGCGCCCATCGTGGCGATTACCGGCTCCAACGCCAAAAGTACGGTCACCACGCTGGTGGGGTTGATGGCCGAGAAGGCCGGCAAGCGCGTGGCGGTGGGCGGCAATATCGGTACCCCAGCACTGAATCTGCTGGATGAACAGCCGGATCTGTATGTACTGGAACTATCCAGTTTTCAGCTGGAAACCACCGACCTGCTGAATGCGGAAGTGGCCACCGTATTGAACATCAGCGAAGATCATATGGATCGCTACGCTGACCTGGCCGCGTATCACTTGGCCAAACACCGCATCTTCCGTGGTGCCCGCCAGGTCGTGGTGAATCGCGATGATGCGCTGACGCGCCCGCTGACCGCAGACACCCTGCCGTGCTGGAGCTTTGGTCTGACCAGGCCCGACTTCAAGGGCTTCGGGTTGATCGAACAGAACGGCCAGAAGCACCTGGCTTTCGAATTCAACACGCTCATGCCGGTCAGCGAACTGAAGATCCGTGGTGCGCACAATCAGGCCAACGCTTTGGCCGCGCTGGCGCTGGGGAATGCGGTTGGTCTACCGATGGCTGCCATGCTGGACGCCCTGCGGGAGTTCAGTGGTCTACCGCATCGCTGCCAATGGGTTGGTGAGCATGCCAGTGTGGATTATTACGATGACTCCAAGGCCACCAACGTCGGTGCCGCGTTGGCGGCTATTGAAGGCTTCGGCGGCGATCTTCAGGGCAAACAGGTATTGATTGCCGGTGGCGACGGTAAGGGTGCTGATTTCTCCGCTCTGGTTGAGCCCATCAGCCGTCATTGCCGCGCTGTGATGTTGCTCGGCCGTGATGCGGAACGACTGGAGCAGGTACTCAGGGGCCGGGTGCCACTGCATCGTGTGACGACACTGGAAGAGGCGGTGGATGTCGCTGCTGCCGTGGCACAACCGGGCGATGCGGTATTGCTGTCACCGGCCTGCGCCAGTCTGGATATGTTTGCCAATTTCGAAGAACGTGGCCGGCTGTTCGCCGCCGCGGTCGGGAGGTTATCCGCATGATAATCACCGACGCCTTGCATCGCTCCTTTGCTCCGCTGGTTGGCGAGCGCCGTTTTGATATGGACATGCCGCTGCTGATCGCCAGCCTGGCGCTGCTGTCCCTTGGCCTGGTCATGGTCAGCTCCGCTTCAATGGAAGTGGCTGCCGGCCAACTGGGTAACCCCCTCTATTACATGAAACGCCAGATTGTCTACGTCACCATCGGCATCCTCGCGCTGCTGGGAACGCTGGCGATACCGCTGCGGTTGTGGGAGCAGTTCCGCTTTCCGCTGCTGTTCCTTGGTTTCGCGCTGTTGATCCTGGTATTGGTGCCTGGCGTCGGCCGTGAAGTTAACGGTAGCTGGCGCTGGATCGCCGTGGGCCCGGTCAACGTGCAGCCCTCCGAATTGGCCAAACTCTTTGCTGTGGTATTCCTGGCCGGCTATCTGGTGCAGCGCCGGGATGAGGTCAAGCAGGAATGGTTCGGTTTTATCAAACCCTTCATGGTGCTTGGCCCCATGGCCTGGCTGCTGATTATTGAGCCGGACTTCGGTGCGACCGTGGTGCTCATGGGCGCGGCCACCGGCATGTTGTTCCTCGGCGGCGTCGGCCTATTCCGTTTTGCGCTGCTGTTTGGTTCGCTGGGCGGCATGGCCGCATTACTGGTGCTGTTCGAACCCTATCGCTTCCAGCGTCTGACCAGCTTCCTCAACCCCTGGAATGACCCCTACGGCACGGGCTATCAGTTGACCCAGGCCTTGATTGCCTTCGGCCGTGGTGAATGGCTGGGGGTTGGCTTGGGCAACAGCATCCAGAAGCAGTTCTATCTTCCTGAAGCGCACACCGACTTCGTGTTTGCGGTGCTGGCCGAAGAACTGGGCATGATTGGCGCGTTGGCGGCTTTCGCCCTGCTGATCTTCGTGGCTGGCCGGGCACTGTATATCGGCCTCTGGGCTGAGCGTGCCGGCCGCTACTTCTCCGCCTATGTGGCTTACGGTCTGGCGATCATGTGGTGCGGCCAGGTGTTGATCAACGTGGGCGTGAACATCGGCCTGTTACCGACCAAGGGGCTGACCTTGCCCTTCCTCAGTTACGGAGGCAGCTCGCTGGTGGTGTGCTGTATCAGTCTCGGCTTGTTGTTGCGTATCGATTGGGAGCGCCGGCAGGCGCTGCGGGAGGCTGCCCATGGCCAGTAAAGTGCTGATCATGGCGGGCGGTACCGGCGGGCATGTATTCCCGGCGTTGGCCTGCGCGCGTCTCCTGCAGGAGAAAGGCTACGAGGTGCACTGGTTGGGAACCCGTCGCGGTATCGAGGCTGAGCTGATTCCACAGGCGGATATTCCGCTGCACACCATTGATATTCAGGGCCTGCGCGGCAAGGGCAAACTCGACCTGCTGATGGCTCCGGGACGCCTTGTGCGGGCGCTGTGGCAGTCGCTGAAAGTGGTGCGCGATCTGCAGCCCGTTTGCGTACTGGGGGCGGGCGGTTATGTTACCGGGCCGGGCGGAGTCGCCGCCTGGTTGCGCCGGATTCCGCTGGTCATTCACGAGCAGAACGCCGTGGCAGGCACCACCAACCGCCTGCTGGCCAACATCGCAGCCCGTCGTTGTGAAGGCTTCGAGGGCAGTTTTGCGGCCGGTGCCACACGGCGCACCACCGGTAACCCGGTTCGCGAGCACATTTTTCAGGTGCCATCGCTGGTGTGGGACGGCCTGCGTCAGCCGCGCCTGCTGGTGCTGGGCGGCAGCCTGGGCGCCTTGCCACTGAATAAGTTGCTGCCGCTGGCGTTGGCATTATTGCCCGCTGGTCAGCGTCCGCAGGTACGCCACCAGTGCGGGAAACAACATGTTGAAGCGGCCCAGCAAGCCTACGCCGCGGTGGGTGTGAAGGCCGAAGTCGAGCCCTTTATTGCGGATATGGCGCAAGCCTATGCCTGGGCTGATCTGGTTGTCTGTCGCGCTGGCGCGCTGACCGTGGCGGAACTGGCTGCTGCTGGGCGACCCTCGCTGCTGATTCCGCTGCCCCATGCGATTGATGATCACCAGACCGCTAACGCGCGCTTTCTGGCCGATCGCGGTGCAGCCGAGCTATTACCGCAAGCAACCCTTACTGCCGAGCTGCTGGCTCAGCGCCTCGGCACACTACTTGGTAAACCGGAGACTGTACGACTGATGGCAGAACAAGCCCGCAATCAGGCGAGACCCGATGCAACCGCAGACGTGGTTCGCGCCTGCCTGGAGGTCGCCCATGGCCGCTGATAAACGCACCGAGGCTACCTTCAGCCTGCCGGCCATGCGCCGCATTCGTCGTATCCATTTCGTGGGTATTGGCGGTGTAGGCATGTGCGGCATTGCCGAGGTACTGCTGAACCTGGGGTACGAGGTATCCGGTTCTGACCTGAAGCGCTCAGCGGTCACCGCGCGGTTGGAAAGTTTTGGCGCGCGGGTGAATATCGGACACCGAGCGGACAACCTGCAGGATGCGGACGTGCTGGTGGTATCCAGCGCGATCAACCCGAGCAACCCGGAAGTGGCTGCGGCTATTGAGAAGCGCATCCCGGTGGTGCCCCGGGCGCAGATGCTGGCTGAGCTGATGCGCTACCGCCATGGCATCGCTGTGGCTGGTACCCACGGCAAGACCACGACCACCAGTTTGATTGCTTCGGTATTGGCTGCTGAAGGGCTGAGCCCCACCTTCGTTATTGGGGGCAAGCTGACCAGCGCCGGCACCAATGCCCAGCTTGGTGAGAGCCGCTACCTGGTGGCTGAGGCCGATGAAAGTGATGCCTCCTTCCTGCATCTGCAGCCGATGGCGGCGATTGTCACCAACATCGATTTCGATCACATGGCGACCTATGAAGGCGACTTCAATCGCCTCAAACGTACCTTTGTCGATTTTCTGCACAACCTGCCGTTCTATGGTCTGGCAGTGCTGTGCATTGATGATCCAGTGGTACGCGAAATACTGCCGCAGATTACCCGTCAGGTGATCACCTACGGTCAATCCGAAGACGCCGACATCCGTGCTGTGGATATTGAACAGAAGGGCATGCAGACCCACTTTACCGTGCTGCGCGACGGCCATGAGCCTCTGCGCGTGTTCGTCAACATGCCGGGGGTGCACAACGTACTGAATGCGTTGGCGACCATTGCGGTGACCGGTGATGAAGGCGTCAGTGATGAAGCCATCGTTCAGGGCCTGACGAATTTTCAGGGTGTCGGTCGTCGCTTCCAGGTGCACGGCAACTTCCAGCTGGGCGAGGAAGGCGATGTCATGCTGGTGGATGATTACGGGCACCATCCCCGCGAAGTGGCAGCGGTGATCAAGGCCGTACGCGGCGGTTGGCCGGATCGGCGGCTGGTCATGGTGTATCAACCACACCGCTATTCCCGCACACGGGATCTGTACGAAGACTTCGTACAGGTGCTCGGTGAAACCAACGTACTGCTGTTGATGGAAGTCTATCCCGCTGGTGAAGAGCCGGTACCGGGTGCTGACAGTAAACACCTGTGCCGCAGTATCCGTTTACGCGGCCAGATTGATCCGCTGTATGTGGCGCGCGACGCAGACATCATGCCGTTGCTGCGGGCCGTTCTGCAGCCGGGTGACATCCTGCTGACCCAGGGCGCAGGGGATATCGGCGGGCTGGCGCCGCAACTGGCCGAGGCATTGACCAGGCTGGGTAACGAATTGAAGGAGGGGCAGGCCTGATGATTGACGTCAAAGCTTCTGGACGCGTAGCTGTGCTCTACGGCGGTACCTCAGCCGAGCGCGAAGTGTCATTGAAGTCGGGTGCAGCAGTGCTCGCTGCGCTGCAGGGCGCAGGGGTGGATGCCTTTGGCATTGACGCGGGCGCTGATCTGCCGGAACGCCTGATCGCTGAGCGTCCTGATCGGGTCTTTATCGCGCTGCACGGTCGCGGCGGTGAAGATGGCAGTCTGCAGGGCATGCTCGAGTGCCTGCAAATTCCTTACACCGGTAGCGGCGTAATGGCCTCTGCACTGGGTATGGACAAGCTCCGCACCAAGCAGGTGTGGCAGAGCATCGGACTGCCTACCCCAGCCTATGCGGTGTTGCGCGATGAATCTGAATGCGCGGCAGTGGTTGAGCAGCTGGGCACCCCGCTGATCATCAAGCCGATTCATGAAGGTTCCAGCATCGGTATGGCCAAGGTGCACTCCCTGGCTGAGCTGCAGTCTGCCTGGCAGGAAGCACAGAAGTACGACGATGTGGCGCTGGTCGAACAATGGATCACCGGTGCGGAGTTCACGGTCGGCATTCTCGACCGCAAGGCACTGCCGGCTATCCGCCTGAGCACGCCGAATACTTTCTATGACTACCAGGCCAAGTATCTGGCCTCCGACACCCAGTACCAGTGTCCCTGCGGCCTGAGCGAGGAGCGCGAAGCCGAGTTGGCTGATCTGTGTCTGCGCGCGTTTGACGCGGTTGGTTGCCGGGGATGGGGTCGGGTCGACGTGATGCAGGACAGCGATGGCAGCTTCTATCTGCTGGAAGTCAATACCGCGCCGGGCATGACCGATCACAGTCTGGTGCCAATGGCTGCGGCTGCGGCGGGCTTGAACTTCACCGATCTGGTGCTGGCGATCCTCGCCAGTGCTCGTTACTGAACAGGACATCGACATGGGGCTGATGATCAGGGATCAACGCACAGGTAGAGCAGGGGGGCGACGCAACACGCCGAACCGCGGAGCTGTGCGCGTGACCCCGCCGGCCCCACGCAGCTGGCCGCGCCTGGGCATGCCTTCGCTACAGGGCATCCGGGGTACCGGTAAGCGCCTGCAGCAATGGCTCTGGCCATTGCTGTTGGTGGTGTTGGGTATGGGTTTGTATGAACTGGTCAACCGCTTGCAACCGCTGGCTCAGCACCCGATCAGTGTGATCAGCGTGGAAGGTGATCTGCACTATATCGACCGGGATTCGGTGCAGCGGTCGATTGAGCCTTACCTCCAGGAGAGCCTGGTGACCATCGATCTGGACGCGCTGCGCACGGATCTGCTGGTCATGCCCTGGGTTGCCGGTGCCAGCGTGACGCGGGTCTGGCCGGATCAGTTGATCATCAATCTGGATGAGCACCTGCCAGTGGCCCGTTGGGGCGAAGGTGCGCTGCTGAACAATGCTGGACGGGCTTTCACACCTGAGCAGATCGACAGCTTTCAGGGATTGCCCCAGTTGAATGGCCCGGAGCGTGCCAAGCGCCGAGTCATGCAGACCTATCAGCAGTTCAACCGCTTGCTGCGGCCCTACGGCCATGAAGTGGCGCGGCTGGAAATGCGCGACCGGGGTAGCTGGTTTTTGACCACCCGCAGCGGCATTGAACTGCTGCTGGGGCGTGATGATGTGGTGGATAAGATGCAGCGGTTTCTGACCATCGACAAGCTGATGCTGGCTGATCGTCGGGAACTTATCGCACGGGTAGACCTGCGTTACAGCAATGGAATGGCTGTGGCGTGGCGCGAACCTGCAACGGTTGAAACGGGGAGTAACGAGTAATCATGGCAAGCAAGCAGGGTAGCAGGATGATCGTCGGGCTGGACATCGGCACCTCAAAGGTAGTCGCTCTGGTCGGCGAAATAGGCGCAGACGGCGAGCTGGAGATCGTCGGTATCGGCTCGCATCCGTCCCGCGGAATGAAAAAAGGCGTGGTGGTCAATATCGAATCCACCGTGCAATCCATTCAGCGCGCCATTGAAGAGGCGGAACTGATGGCGGGCTGTCAGATCCACTCGGTCTATGCGGGCATTGCCGGCAATCACATCCGCAGCATGAACTCCCACGGCATCGTCGCCATTCGTGAAGGCGAAGTGGTGCAGGCGGATATCGACCGGGTACTGGACGCAGCGCAGGCAGTGGCCATTCCTGCAGATCAGAAGGTATTGCACATCCTGCCGCAGGAATACGTGATTGATAACCAGGAGGGCGTACGCGAGCCCCGCGGCATGTCCGGGGTGCGTCTGGAAGCCAAGGTGCATCTGGTTACCTGCGCCATGAACGCCGTACAGAACATCGAAAAATGCATCCGTCGCTGCGGCCTGGAAGTCGAGGACGTGATTCTTGAGCAACTGGCCTCCAGCTACTCGGTACTGACCGAAGATGAGAAAGAGCTGGGTGTATGCATGGTGGATATCGGTGGCGGCACAACCGATATCGCGATTTTCACCGAAGGCGCCATTCGCCACACCGCGGTTATCCCGATTGCCGGTGATCAGGTCACCAATGACATTGCCATGGCGTTGCGTACACCGACTCAGCACGCTGAAGAAATCAAGATCCGTTACGCCTGTGCCTTGGCCAAACTGGCCGGCCCGGAAGAAACCATCAAGGTGCCCAGTGTGGGCGAGCGCCCACCCCGTGATCTGTCGCGTCAGGCCCTGGCTGAGGTGGTTGAGCCCCGTTATGACGAGCTGTTCACGCTCATTCAGGCTGAACTGCGCCGTTCCGGTTACGAGGACATGATCCCGGCCGGCATCGTGCTGACCGGTGGTACAGCAAAGATGGAAGGTGCGGTCGAGCTGGCGGAAGAGATCTTTCATATGCCGGTACGGCTGGGCGTTCCACAGGAATTCAAGGGGCTGGTCGATGTGGTGCGCAATCCCATTTACGCCACTGGTGTGGGCCTGTTGCACTACGGCATGAAGCAACACGCCGATGGCGGTCAGGGCCAATCAGAGCAGAGCAAGGAATCACCACTGATCAAGGTCAAGCGGTGGTTCAAAGGGAATTTTTAAGAGACCCGCAGGGATTTCCAGAGCGGGCAACCCGGGAAACCGGGCAGCAGTAGAACGAAACGAAACCTACAAAATGAAACAAGCGAGTATCAACTCGAGGAGATGGAACCATGTTTGAATTAATCGATAACCTCCCGCAAAACGCGGTCATCAAAGTCGTCGGTGTGGGTGGTGGCGGCGGTAACGCGCTCCAACACATGGTCATCAACAATGTTGAAGGCGTGGACTTCATCTGTGCCAACACCGATGCCCAGGCACTGAAGAACATGACAGCCCGTACTGTGCTGCAACTGGGCACCGCAGTAACCAAAGGTCTTGGTGCTGGCGCTAACCCGCTGATCGGCCGCGAAGCTGCGATGGAAGATCGCGAGCGCATCGCCGAAGTGCTGCAAGGCTCAGATATGGTATTCATCACCGCTGGCATGGGTGGTGGTACCGGTACCGGCGCTGCGCCTATCGTGGCTGAAGTCGCTCGCGACATGGGCATCCTGACCGTTGCCGTGGTTACCAAGCCGTTCCCCTTCGAAGGTCGCAAGCGTATGCAGATCGCCGAAGAGGGTATCCGTGAGCTGAGCCAGCACGTCGATTCCTTGATTACCATCCCCAACGAAAAGCTGCTCACAGTACTGGGCAAGGATGCGAGCCTGCTGTCCGCCTTCAGCAAGGCCAACGACGTTCTGCTCGGCGCGGTTCAGGGTATTGCTGACCTGATCATGCGCCCCGGCATGATCAACGTCGACTTTGCCGACGTGAAAACCGTGATGAGCGAAATGGGTATGGCTATGATGGGTACTGGTCACGCCAGCGGCCCGAACCGTGCCCGTGAAGCAGCTGAAGCGGCTATCCGCAGCCCGCTGCTGGAAGATGTCAACCTGATGGGCGCTCGCGGCATCCTGGTCAACATTACTGCCGGCCCGGATCTGTCGCTGGGTGAGTTCTCTGAAGTCGGTAACACCGTGGAAGAGTTCGCCTCGGAAACAGCCACTGTGGTCGTCGGTACCGTAATTGACCCCGAGCTGCGTGATGAGCTGCGTGTTACTGTAGTCGCTACCGGTCTCGGCGCGCGTATCGAAAAGCCGGTGAAGGTTGTGGATAACACCACTGCCGCAGCCCCCGTTGCACGTCACACGGACGGCCCTGCGCCGAACTACCGTGACCTGGATCGCCCAACGGTAATGCGTAATTCCGGTGGGGCTCAGGCGGCCACGGCCAGCCTCAGTCGTCCGGCGGATGATCTGGATTATCTGGACATCCCGGCCTTCCTGCGGCGGCAGGCTGATTGATTGGTTCAATCGGTTGAATAGGGCTGATTAGTGTTCAACAGAGGCGAATTTTGCTATTATACGCGCCATCTAGTTGAAAATTATTCGCAATTACAGCGGAAGCCAGTTCAAGCATGATCAGACAACGCACACTGAAGAACATCATCCGGGCCACCGGTGTAGGCCTGCATTCCGGCGAGAAGGTGTATCTCACGCTGAAACCCGCGCCGGTGGATAGCGGTATCGTGTTCCGTCGCACGGATCTTGACCCTGTGGTTGAGATTCCCGCGCGAGCAGAGTTCGTCGGAGAAACCACCATGTCCACCACCCTGATCAAGGATGGTGTCAAGGTAGATACCGTCGAGCACCTGCTGTCGGCCATGGCCGGTCTGGGTATCGACAATGCGGTGGTGGAACTCAGTGCGCCAGAAGTACCGATCATGGACGGCAGTGCTGGCCCATTCGTGTTTCTCATCCAATCAGCGGGGATTGAGGAACAGGAAGCGCCCAAGCAGTTCATTCGTATCAAGCGTGAAGTCACTGTGGAAGAAGACGGCAAGACGGCAACCTTTGTGCCCTTTGAAGGCTTCAAGGTCACCTTCGGTATCGACTTTGACCACCCTGTATTCCGTGGCCGGAGCCAGTCCGCCAGTGTGGACTTCTCCAGCACTTCCTTCGTCAAGGAAGTCAGCCGTGCCCGGACATTCGGCTTCATGCGTGACATCGAACATCTGCGCTCGCAGAACCTTGCGTTGGGCGGCAGTGTAGATAACGCCATCGTGGTGGATGAGTATCGTGTACTCAACGAAGACGGCCTGCGTTATGAGGACGAGTTCGTTAAACACAAGATTCTCGATGCCATTGGCGACCTGTATCTGCTGGGTAAAAGTCTGGTGGGTGAATTCCGGGGTTTTAAATCCGGACATGCACTCAACAACAAATTATTGCGCGCCCTGTTGGCCAATGCCGACGCTTGGGAAGTTGTTACCTTTGAAGATGCCGGGACTGCACCCATCTCCTTCATGCGTCCCGCCGCTGCAGTCTGATATTTTCTCGTTTCGTTTAACGGCCACTTCGGTGGCCGTTTTTTATTTCAGCCCTTCACCAATTTATTGGCTTGGCGCTTTAACCGAGCTTGCAGCGGTGTCGCCAGTGCGGTGAGCTGATCCTGAGTCAGCAGCTTGGCTACCCCTTTTTTGTCTGCAGTACTCAAACCGGTATAAAAATCATGCGGGCGTTGCCACATCCACAGGTTGAAGGGGAAGGCCAGCCGTTCCTCCTCCATATCTCCCAGACGGTAGCGCAAGGTGCCTATGGCGCGGGGTATGTCCGTGCTCTCGGGATTCTCCACCAGCCATTGCTCCAGTTGCCGGGCCGTTTCCAGTAATACCGGAACCTGTTCATCAAACATGCGCTTGAGGAGGGGTAGCAGCGTGGCGGGCACCTGATCCTTGGGCAGGAAGTCGCCATTGTTCTGGGCGGCGGGGTCTATCATCTGCTCCACCCAGGGAACGACATGGGGTGCGCGCTCGGCCATCAGGCGTCCGGACGCCGGGTCGCGATACAGATGAGCATACAACGGTCCGATCAGGCCAAAATCGCCGATGCAGGGGCGATTGCCCAGCAAGAAAGCATGCTCTGCGAAGTGCGTGTTCAGCTCATCCAGCAAGCCCAGGTAGCTCTGTTCGATGGCGCTGCGTGAATGCTCGGTGATGCCCAAACGAGGCAGCGCGCCGGCGAAGGGTGTGGACGCTTCGAGGCCGGCGGCATATTGTTCCTCGGCAGTACCGTCAGGCAGTCGCACACTGCCAAACTCGGCAATCGCAAACTTCCGATTCTCCTCAATACCCCAGCGATACAGCATTGCGGGATTGACCAACCACTCATCGCCATACACCTCCAGCAGTAGAGCCACCAGCCGCTGACGTGGGCCGGCGGGGTATACCGAGGGTCGCCGGAAGCGCTGCTCGAGATGGTCGATGATCTCGGTCGAATCCTGTATTCCCTGGTTATCGGGAGTTACCAGTACTGGAATGAAATGTACACCGGTGAGAGGAATGATCAGATCCCGGTAAACCTCTGGAGTGGCCAGCTGCTCTTCAAAGGTGATGCCCTTGTACTGCAGGTAGCTGCGCACCTTGCCGGTATAGAGCGAGACGGGAGCGCCGATCAATTGATACATGGGATGTCCTTGTTTGTCCTGTCGTTGTTATTTGCGATAGCACCGCGCTTTGGTTGGGTATTCTCTGGGTAAATGGGGCTTTTGACCAGCAAAGGAAACGCGTAGGCTGTCAGCCCATGAGACAGTTTTGCCTATAAGAAGCGGTACACAAGAACAGAGATCGAGGCGAACCATGCAAGCGTTACAGTCCCCCCATGTCTTTTTCCGTCGGGTACGGTTTGATGTGACCGAGACAGAATGCCATGTGGCGATGGAAGATGAGCATCATTATTTTGTTCTCCACCTCGGCCACGATGGCGAGCGGATCACGTCGGTCAACAGCACGTCCCGCCGAACTCCATGGACAATCTGCCCGCAGGCTGCGGCGCGGTTGCAGGAGTTTGTTGGCCAGCCCTTGCGCTCCCGCATTGCGATAAACCTGCCAGACATTGACAGCAAACAACAATGCACCCACCAGTACGATCTGCTGATGGTTGCGCTGGCGCAAGCCATGCATCCGGGGCGACGCGAGTATGTGGCCAAGGTCGTAGGGGCCATGCATGAATATCGCCACGCCCAGCTCTGGTTGAATGATGAAACATTGCTCGACTGGCGCTTGCGCGACACTGCGATTCACAGCAGCGATGAATTCGATCAACAGGATCTGCGCAGCATCATGCCCTGGGCCGAGGAAGCGCTGTCGGATCAGAAGCTTGAAGCCTTGTTTGTTCAACGCCGGGCGGTCATGGTCGCCGCCAGCAAAGGCATCAATCTGGATCTGATCCAGAATGCGGGGCAACTCATGACAGTACGCGGTGGTGGCTGTTTTGTATTCCAGCCGGAGCGGGCTGACCAGGCGGTGCGTATAGTAGGCAACACCCGCCCCGATGTACTGGGGCCGGAGGATCTGTTGGTGGGTGTTGAGTGATGAGCCAGACAAGACGCTCGTGGTTTACAGAGTAGATCTGCTGCGAGCCAACTGACTGTATAGCGCAAGCCTGGCACAGTCATTTTGCTCGCCGGCGATCCCCCAACACTTGCTCGGCAAAAAGCCGGATAATGCCCGCCATCCTTTTCTGCCCGCTATTCTGGTAACCCCGCATGGAAATCAAGGTCAACTTTCTCGACAACCTCCGGCTCGAAGCCAAGTTCGATGACTTCACGGTGGTGGCCGATCAGCCCATCCGTTACAAGGGCGATGGCTCTGCGCCCGGCCCGTTCGATTACTTTCTGGCTTCGTCTGCGCTATGCGCGGCTTACTTCGTCAAGCTGTACTGTCAGACCCGCAATATACCTACTGAAAATATTCGTCTGGCACAGAACAATATTGTCGATCCTGAAAACCGTTACAAACAGACCTTCAAGATCCAGGTCGAGTTGCCCGAGGACATTTCAGACAAGGATCGCGTCGGTATCCTGCGCTCCATCGAGCGCTGCACGGTAAAGAAGGTGGTGCAGACCGGGCCGGAGTTCGTGATTGAGGTGGTGGACAATCTGGATGCTGACGTTCAGGGGCTGTTGATGGCACCGACGGCTGAGGGTAGCCACACCTATATTCCGGGCAAGGATCTGCCGCTGGAGCAGACCATCGCCACGATGTCGGGCATCCTCGCCGGCCTCGGCATGAAAATCGAAGTCGCCTCCTGGCGCAATATCGTACCCAACGTCTGGTCGCTGCATGTGCGTGATGCCCATTCGCAGATGTGTTTTACCAATGGCAAGGGCTCGACCAAGGAAAGCGCTCTGGCATCGGCGCTTGGTGAGTTCATTGAACGTCTGAATTGCAACTTTTTCTATAACGATCAGTTCTGGGGCGAAGACATCGCCAATGCCGAGTTCGTGCATTATCCCGAGGAGCGCTGGTTCCAGCCTGGTCGCAAGGATGCCTTGCCGTCAGAGATTCTCGATCCGCACTGCCAGGCCATATACAACGCCGATGGCGAATTGCGCGGCTCGCATCTGTATGACACCAACTCCGGCAATGTAGAGCGGGGCATTGTTTCACTGCCCTTCGTGCGGCAGTCGGATGGCGAGGTGGTGTATTTCCCGTCCAATCTGATCGAAAACCTGTTCCTCAGTAACGGCATGAGCGCCGGTAATACCCTGGCGGAAGCGCAGGTGCAGTGCCTCTCGGAAATTTTTGAGCGGGCCGTGAAACGCGACATTATCGAAGGGGAAATGGCGCTGCCGGATGTGCCGCAGGAGGTTCTGGCCAAGTACCCGGGAATTCTGGCCGGTATTCAAGAATTGGAGAAGCAGGGCTTCCCGGTGCTGGTGAAGGATGCGTCGCTGGGTGGCCAATTTCCGGTGATGTGTGTGACCCTGATGAATCCGCGTACCGGTGGTGTGTTTGCTTCGTTCGGAGCACATCCCAGTTTTGAAGTGGCGCTGGAGCGTAGTCTCACCGAGCTGTTACAGGGCCGTAGTTTTGACGGTTTGAATGATATCGCCCGGCCCACCTTTGAAAGCCATGCGGTAACCGAGCCGAACAACTATGTGGAGCATTTCATCGACTCCAGTGGCGTGGTGTCCTGGCGTTTCTTCAGTGCCAAGTCCGATTACCCCTTTGTTGAGTGGGACTTTACCGGTAACGGTAGCCACAGCAATGCGCAGGAAGCAGAGATGCTGTTCGGCATCCTCAGGGATCTGGATAAGGAAGCCTATATGGCGGTATACGAGCATCTGGGCGCTACTGCTTGCCGGATCCTGGTGCCGGGCTACTCGGAAGTCTATCCGGTGGATGACCTGATCTGGGATAACACCAACAAGGCGCTGTTCTTCCGTGAGGATATTCTCAACCTGCATCGCCTGAATGCCGATGAGCTGGAGGCGTTGGTCGAGCGGCTGGAAGAAAGCGAGCTGGATAATTACACCGACATCACGACCCTGATTGGCGTGGAGTTTGATGACAATACCGTCTGGGGCCAGTTGACCATCCTGGAGCTCAAACTGCTGAGCTATCTGGCGTTGAATCGACGGGAAGAAGCGCTGGAACTGGTGGAAGAGTTCCTGCAATACAACGACAACACGGCCGAGCGTGGGCTGTTCTATCAGGCCATGGGTGCAGTACTGGAAGTCTGCCTGGATGATGAGTTGGAACTGGCCGACTTCGAAGCCAACTTCCGCCGCATGTTCGGTAATGAGCGTATCGATGCGGTGATAGGCTCGGTCGAGGGGAGCGTGCGTTTCCACGGTTTGACGCCCACCAGCATGCAGCTGGAAGGGCTGGACAAGCATCAGCGCATGATCGACAGTCTGAAAAAACTGCATGCAGTGCGAGCTGGAGCAGTAGCGGGTGCTTGAATCGCTGATGGCGAACAGCTACTTTTAAAAAAATTAAAATCAAGATATGAAAATCGCGGGGCTCAGGCTGGGATGAATAATAGCCGTATCATTAATGATCAGGGCCTGATCGCTCTGATCAACCAGTTGCCAATAGCCTGCATTCTCACGAGCATCCGCGACAGTCGCGTGCTGGCCGTCAACCCGGCCTTTGAGCAATTGCTGGGTTGGTCAGGTGAGCGCCTCGTTAACAGTGCCCTGGATAGGCTGCCCATCTGGTTCTCCGCGGAGCAGCGCACGGCGTTCTTTGATGATCTGGCCCGGATGGGCAGCCTTAAACAATCGGAAGCCCGCTTCCAATGCCGGGATGGCGGCATCAAACCCTGCTTGGTGTACGTCGAACAGATCATGGTGGATGGTGAAACCTGTCGCCTGGGACTGATACACGACATCTCCGACCGCATTCATGTCGAGGAGGCACTCAAGCGCAGTGAAACCAAGTTCACATCGCTATTCATGGATTCTCCCGAACCCTACATCCTGTTCAGTCAGAACACCGCACAGATTACCGAGATCAACCGACGCTTTACCGAGGTGTTTGGTTATACGCAGGAGGATGTCATCGGCAAGACGGCAGTCGAGGTTGGCCTGTGGCGCTATCCGGAGAAGCGGCCCGAGGTGATTGGCAGGCTCGTGCGTGAACGCTTCCTGCGCAACGAGCCGGTCGATTTCATCACCCGGGATGGGCGGATATTGAATTGCGAAGTCTCCAGCAACTTCATTCTGGTTGGCCTGGAGCGATGTACATTGTCCTGCTTCAAGGATGTGACCGAGCAGGTCAACATTCAGGGGCGCATCAAACATCAGGCCTATCATGATGCACTGACCGACTTGCCCAATCGGTTATTGCTCGCGGACCGGCTGCAACAGCATCTGGCCCTGGGTGAGCGCCACGGACTCACATTCGCCGTGCTGTTCCTTGATCTTGATCATTTCAAGCGTATCAATGACTCCCTCGGCCATGGCCTGGGTGATGCGGTGTTGCGGGAGGTCAGTCGCCGCCTGCGCGCAGGGGTACCCAAAGCAGATACCGTCGCCCGTCTGGGGGGCGATGAATTCGTCATCCTGCTTACCGGCTTGACTGGCGATGGGGAGCAGATCGCCAACAACACCCGATTGCATGCACAGAAGCTGCTGGACGCCCTCTCGGAACCCATGTACGTAGAAGGGCACAGCCTGCAGCTCAACTGCAGCATTGGTATTGCTCTGGCCGGGGAACACGGCAGCACCCCGGAAGATATGCTCAAGCACGCCGACACAGCCCTGCATGGGGTCAAGGCCAGTGGTCGTAACGGCATTGCCTTTTTTGAGCCGCAGATGCAGGTGGACGTCAGCCAGCGTCTGCAGCTGGAAGCAGACCTTCGGCAGGCCCTGAAAAGCGGTGCCTTTCGTTTGCACTACCAACCCCAGATCGATGCCCGTGAGAACCGCATCCTCGGAGTTGAAGCGCTGGTGCGTTGGCAGCACCCGCAGAAAGGGCTGATCGGCCCGGCTACATTCATCCATGTGCTGGAAGAAAGCGGGATGATTCTTGATGTTGGTTACTGGGTACTGGATGAAGCCTGCGGCTTTGTCGCCCGTCTGCTGCAACAGAAGTTGATCGACGCCGAGCAGTTCAGCCTCAGTATTAACATCAGCCCCCGGCAGTTCCGTCAGGCTGATTTCGTCTCACGGGTGGCGGCAGCCATCGAAGCGCGGCAAATACCTACCCAGTGTCTGCAGTTGGAAATTACCGAAAGTGTGGTGATCCACGATCTCAACGATACCGTAGAGAAAATGCACCAGCTGCGCAAAATGGGTATCTGCTTTGCGATTGATGATTTCGGCACCGGCTATTCATCCCTCAGCTATCTCAAGCGCTTGCCGGTGGATCAACTGAAGATCGACCAGTCCTTTGTTCGAGATTGCACAGTGGACAGCCACGATGCCGAAATCATCCGCGCCATCATCGCCATGGGCCGCAGCCTGAACATGGAACTGATTGCCGAAGGAGTAGAGACCGCCGAGCAACTGGCCTTCCTTCAGCAGCAGGATTGTCATGCCTATCAGGGTTATCTATTCAGCCCGGCGGTGAGCGAAGAACAGCTCTGCATGCTGATCCAGCAACACCCATATCCCGGATCGTAACATCCGGTGATTGGTCTGCCGGGACGCCCTCTATATACTGGCGACCTCTCCGGTGCGACCGGGCTAGTTAGGCAGGTGATGATATGGCGCTGATCGGACGGATGAACAGCCTGGAAGTAGTCAAACATACGGACTTTGGACTGTATCTGGATGGCGGTCTGGAAGGGGATATTCTCCTGCCCACACGCTACATCCCGAAGGATGCACCGAGTGAAGTAGGTGATTGGTTGAACGTCTTTATCTACTTCGACAGCGACGACAGGCTGATCGCCACCACCCAGACGCCCAAGGTCATGGTCGGCGGCTTTGCCAGTCTGAAGGTGGTGGACATCAATCGCACCGGACTGTTTCTCGATTGGGGTCTGTCCAAGGATCTGCTGCTGCCCCATTCAGAAGAAAAGAACCCGCTGGAGATAGGCGATTACTGCGTGGTACATGTCTATCTGGACAAGCACAGCAAGCGGCCGGTGGCCACTGCGCGGTTGGATAGATACCTGGATCAGCAACCGGCACGCTACACGGTTGGGCAGGAAGTGGATCTGCTGATCGCGGAGATTACCGATCTCGGCTTCAAGGCCATCATCAACGAAACCCATTGGGGGCTGATCCACAAGAACGAAGCTTTCAAATTCCTGCGTCGGGGCATGCGCGAGAAAGGCTACATCCGTGAAATCCGCCCGGACGGCAAGATCAACCTGAGCCTGCAGCCGATTGGCCGACAGGCCGCCAGTGAGCTGGAACAGCAGATTCTCAACAAACTGCGTGAGCAGGGCGGCAGCCTGCCAATCAGCGACAAGAGCCCGCCGCAAGTGATCAGCGCACAATTTGGCGTGAGCAAGGGCAACTTCAAGAAAGCCGTCGGCGGCTTGTACAAGCAGGGCCTGATTCGCATCCATCCGGAGCATATCGAACTGGCAGACTGAGCTCGGGCCGGGAAGGGCGAGCACCAGCTCGTCCGCATTCCTCAGCCATCCATCCGTCTCTGCCCAACGGGGATTGACCCGGCATTATCGAGCCAATAGGCTGTATACCTATACAGTAAATCGGTGTCGATCATGTTTACCTGCCTGCTTTCTTTTCCCAGCCAATCGTCCTTTCTCCTGCCGGAGCAGCAGCGGTGAGCGCCGTGGTATCCCTCGATACGCTGTTGCAGCAGCGTCGTGTATGGAAGGGCGCCGGACAACAGTCGGCCGTGGCCAGGCATCCCACTGGCCACGCATCGCTGGATGCCCAGCTACCGGCAGGAGGCTGGCCCGAGGCCTCGCTCAGTGAAATCCTCCTGACCGCGCCCGGCAGCGGCGAGTTGCACCTGTTGTGGCCAACTCTGAGCCGGCTGACCCGCGCTCAGGAGCGAGTAGTACTGGTAGCACCGCCATTGATTCCCTATGCCCATGCCTGGTTGCAGGCCGGTGTCGATCTGCGCTGGCTGGTACTGGTCAAAGCGCAGGCACAGGAAGCCCTCTGGGCCGCCGAGCAATGTCTGCGCTCCGGTAGTTGCGCGGCCGTATTGTGCTGGCCCCAACGCATTGATGATCGCGGCTTGCGTCGTCTGCAATTGGCCGCGGCTACCGGCCAGACCCTGGGCTTTGTCTGCCGCTCTATGCATGAAGCGGCCAACCCGTCTCCTGCCGCATTGCGTCTGGCTGTGGATGCCTGGCCACGTCAGGTACGGGTATTGAAAAGTCGTGGCGCACTGCCGGTAGCCCGACCGATAGCGCTGGGCTAGAGCATGCGCTGGGCCTGCATATTGCTGACACAACTGGCGCTGGATGGCGTGCAGCGTGGGCGTGAGGATCAGAGCCAACCACTGGTACTGGTGGCGGGGGCTGTACCGCGCCGGGTCATCAGAGCGCTCAACCCGGCTGCCCGCCAGCTGGGTTTGAAGCCAGGCATGACCCTGACGGCTGCCCACGCCCTGGCCAGTGGTTTTGATCAGGCCGAATATGACGAACAGCAGATCCAGTACTGGCAGCACTTTCTCGCGGCCTGGGCCTACCGCTTCAGCTCCCACGTCAGTCTGGATTACCCGCGCGCTCTGCTGCTGGAAGTTGAATCGAGCATGGGGCTGTTCGGCCCCTGGCCCTGTTTTGAACGGCGGCTGCGTCAGGAACTGACCGAGTTGGGCTTCCAGCACCGTATCGTGGCTGCGCCCAATGCCGCTGCTGCCAGAGCGTTGGCTAATGTGCATGACGGGCTCGCGGTGATGGGTAGTTCGGCGCTGGGTAACTATCTGCAAGAGTTACCGATTAAACGCTGCGGTTTGGCCGCAGACGCAGTGAACAGCCTGACGCGTATGGGCATAAGGCAGGTAAAACAATTGCTGGCGTTGCCTCGGGACACCCTGGCCCGACGTTTTCCCGCAACGGTGTTGCGGCATCTGGATACACTGCAGGGAACGCAACCTCTGGCGCTGGGCAGCTACCAGCCAGCAGAAGAATTTGCCGCTCGCATTGAGTTCAATTTTGAGGTCAATACCCATCAGGCCCTGTTATTCCCCCTGCGCCGTTTGCTGGGGGATCTGAATGCGTTTCTGGCCGGTCGGGATTGCAGCGTGCAACAGTTCATCCTGTATCTGCAGCACCGCCAGCTGGAAGACAGTCGCATACCCGTAGGTATGCTGACTGCTGAGCGTGATGCCCAATTGCTGTTTGAGGTGGCACGCAGCCGCCTGGAGCAACTGCAGCTACCGGCACCGGTACTGGCGTTGCGGTTGCACGCCCGTGATCTGCCTGCTTTCACCCCCAGCTCAGCGCAATTACTCGACGAGCGCCCCGAGCAATCCCAGCCCTGGGAGCAGTTGCGTGAACGGCTGCGAGCCAGACTCGGTGATCAGGCCATCCATGGTCTGGTGGCGGTAGCTGATCATCGGCCGGAGTCCAGCTGGCGCGGAGATGTACAAGGCACCGGCGAGGCCATGGGAACAATCGGCCCGCGCCCCGGCTGGCTACTGCCGGAGCCGCAAATACTGAATGATCTGTTGCCGGAAATAGTGGCCGGTCCGGAGCGAATCGAGTCGGGCTGGTGGGATGGGGGCGATCTGCGCCGGAACTATTACATGGTGCGTACCCGTGACGGACGTCTGGCCTGGGTCTGGCAGGCGGTGGATGGCAGCGGTCCGTTCATGTTGCATGGCTGGTTCGCATGACTGCCGAGTACGCTGAGTTACATTGTCTGAGCAGCTTCAGCTTTCAGCGTGGGGCCTCCAGCGCTGACGAACTGTTCGCCCGCGCCAGACAACTGGGCTATCAAGCGCTGGCAATCACCGACGAATGCACTCTGGCCGGAATAGTGCGCGCCTGGCAGGCGGCGAAAGAGCATGGTGTACAACTGATTGTCGGTAGCGAAATGCAGCTGGATGACGGCCCGAAACTGGTCTTGCTGGTGGAAAACCTCAGCGGCTACCAGCGCCTGTGTCAGCTCATTACCCTGGCCCGCCGCAGGGCAGAGAAGGGCCGCTACCAGTTGCGACGAGACGATCTGGCTGGAGACAACAGCGGCCTGCTGGCGCTCTGGCTACCGCACTCCGCAGCGGATGTGGAAAATGGCCAATGGCTCAAGACGCTGTTTCCACAAGGGTTGTGGCTGGCCATAGAACTGCACTGTGGGCCCGATGACTCCCGGCAGCTGGAGCGGCTGCAACAACTGGCCACCGAACTGGATATTCCCGCGGTCGCCAGCGGCGATGTGCATATGCATGTTCGCGGTCGCCGCGCCCTGCAGGACACTCTGGCCGCGATTCGCCACCATTGCCGGGTGGATGAGGCCGGCTTCCGGCTGTTTGCCAACGGCGAGCGCCACCTGCGTACCCAGCAGCAACTGGGAGAGATCTATCCCTCCGCCTTGCTCGCTGAGACCCTGCACATCGCCAAACGCTGCCAGTTCGATCTGGATCAGCTGCAATACCAGTATCCCCGCGAGCTGGTGCCAGAAGGGCAGACCGCCGGCAGCTGGCTGCGTCATCTCACCGAAGAGGGCATAGCCTGGCGCTGGCCGCAGGGCATATCCGCAGAGCTGCGCGCCCAGCTCGACAAGGAACTGACCCTGATCAGCGAGCTGGAATACGAAAGCTACTTTCTCACCGTGCACGACATCGTCCGCTTCGCCCGCAGTCAGCACATTCTCTGTCAGGGCCGGGGCTCGGCGGCCAACTCGGCGGTGTGTTTTGCGCTGGGCATCACCGAGATCGACCCGGCCCGCTCCAATCTGCTGTTCGAACGCTTCCTGTCCCGCGAGCGCGACGAGCCGCCGGATATCGACGTGGACTTCGAACATGAACGCCGCGAAGAAGTCATCCAGTACATATTCCGCCGCTATGGCCGTCGGCGCGCCGCCCTGGCCGCAGTGGTCAGCAGTTACCATGCTGCCGGTGCTATCCGCGATGTGGGCAAGGCGCTGGGCATGCCACCGGATCAGGTGGATGCGCTGGCCCGCTGTTGCGGACGCTGGAGCAATCGCATTCCCGACGCACAACGGTTACGCGAGGCAGGATTCGATCCGGACAGCCCGGTACTGCACCGGATACTGACCCTCAGCGGTCTGCTGATCGGCTTTCCTCGGCACCTGTCTCAGCATCCGGGAGGTTTTGTCATTTCCGAGCAGCCGCTGGACAGCCTGGTGCCGGTAGAAAACGCCGCCATGGAAGGGCGCACCGTGATCCAGTGGGACAAGGACGATCTGGATGCCGTCGGCCTGCTCAAGGTGGATATCCTCGCACTGGGCATGCTTACCGCGCTGCGCCGCTGTTTTGATCTGGTGCGTCAGTACCGGGGGCGGGAACTGAGTCTGGCGACCATCCCCGTGGATGATAAACCCACCTACGAGATGATCAGCAAGGCCGACACCATAGGCGTATTCCAGATCGAGTCCCGGGCCCAGATGAGCATGCTGCCCAGACTGCGGCCCATCTACGACCTTGTCATCGAAGTGGCCATCGTCCGCCCCGGCCCGATCCAGGGCGACATGGTGCATCCCTACCTGCGCCGTCGTAACCGCGAAGAAAAGGTCGTGTACCCGTCCCCCGCGCTGAAAAAAGTGCTGGAACGCACCCTCGGCGTACCCCTGTTCCAAGAGCAGGTCATGGAGATAGCCATAGTCGCAGCCGGTTACAGCGCCGGCGAAGCGGATCAGTTGCGCCGCTCCATGGCCGCCTGGAAGCGGCGGGGCGGTCTGGAGCCTCACCGCGACAAACTCACCCGGGGCATGCTCGAACGCGGCTATACCCGTGAATTTGCCGAGCGCATCTTCGAACAGATCAAGGGCTTCGGCGACTACGGCTTTCCCGAATCCCACGCCGCCAGCTTTGCTCTGCTCACCTACGCCAGCAGCTGGCTCAAATGCCACGAACCGGCCGCCTTCGCCTGCACACTGATCAACAGCTGGCCCATGGGCTTCTACAGCCCCGACCAACTGCTGCAGGACGCCCGTCGCCACGGCATTGAAACCTTCCCGGTGGACGTGCGCTACAGCGACTGGGATTGCAGCCTGGAATCCGGTAAGGGAGGTGAACTGGGCATACGTCTGGGGCTACGCATGATCCGTGGCTTCAGAAAGGAAGACGCCCAGCGGCTGGTCAGAGTCCGAGGTCAGCAGAGTTTTACCCATGTAGAAGAACTGGCTCAGCGCACCGGACTCTCCCGCAAGTCACTCGAACTACTGGCCGACGCCAGCGCGCTGCGCGGCCTGGCCGGCGACCGGCACCAGGCCCGCTGGGCCGTCGCCGGCGTGCAGGAGCCGCTACCCCTGTTTGCCGAAACGCCCCCAGCAACAGAACAGAACGTAGCCCTGCCACTGCCCAGCGTCGGCGAAAACCTCATGGCCGACTACGCCCTGGTCGGCACCACCATGGGCCCGCACCCTCTGCGCCTGCTGCGCGCCGAACTATCCAGGCGAGGTTGCCGCAGCTCACGCCAACTGACACACATGGCCAACGACACCCGCGTCAGCGTCGCAGGACTGGTTACTGGAAGACAACGCCCCGGCACCGCCAGCGGCGTCACCTTCGTCACCCTCGAAGATGAGCACGGCATGGTCAACGTCATCGTCTGGCGCACCCTGGCCGAACGCCAGAGAAAAGAACTGGTGCACTCCCAACTGCTACAGGTACACGGCAAACTGGAAACCAAAGAAGGCATCCGCCACCTGATAGCCCACCGCCTGACCGACCTGACCACCATGCTACAGGGGCTGGATACCCGGAGCCGGGATTTTCACTGACGGACACAGCTGCGTACTTTCGCCAGCCAGACAGATTCAGCCGCAACCGAAGAAAGCAAAGATATCGTTCTCAACCATGCGTCTGCTTGTATTTTTTCACCACAAGATACTGGCTTCATCAAGTCTGATTCGTCTTCGGGTAATGCGAGATCAATCGTCGAGTTGTTTCCCAAAACCGCTGTAAGGCTTGATAGTCAGTGATATTTAACAATGCTATCAAATTCGCTTGCTTCGGCCGCCGCACACTCGCGAGCTTGCGCCGTTTATGGCGGTGCTATGCGGGCGTTCGTCTTGACGTACGTACTCAAGGGCGTACACTTAGTGAAAAGTTGAACACGCAAGAGGTGCGTCATGACCGGAATCACAGCCACTGAGGCGCGCAGCAACCTTTATCGGTTGATTGACGAGACCGCCGAGTCCCACAAACCAATCGTCATCATGGGTAAGCGGAACAAAGCCGTCCTGGTTTCCGAGGAAGACTGGTCTGCAATTCAGGAAACACTTTACCTGCTCTCCGTACCCGGTATGCGGGATTCTGTTCGTGAGGGGATGGATACCCCGGTGGATGAATGCGATGAGGAGCTGGACTGGTGACATGGAAGTTGGTTTACACCAAGGAAGCCCAGAAAGATGCAAAGAAGTTGGCCTCCAGCGGCCTCAAACCAAAAGCCCAGGAACGGTTAGCGCTGATAGCGGAAGATCCATACCGCAAGCCGCCTCCGTTTGAGAAGCTCATTGGTGATCTTTCAGGGGCCTATTCACGCCGCATCAATATTCAGCATCGTCTGGTCTACCAAGTGCTCGAGGACGAGCGAGTGGTGAAAGTTCTCAGGCTCTGGAGCCATTACGAATAATGCATAACCAGCCGCTGTTGCCGGACAAATTTTCCACCGCTTCGCGTTAGCCACTGAATGTAAGGTGGTTCGCGAGCAAATCATAAGGAAAGTGGCGCTGTTGTGGAATTCAAGTCGAATCTATGTATGTGGCTCAGATGACTTCAACCTTGCCTACCATCCCAGCCTCTGCATGGCCTGGAATAAGGCAGGCAAAATCAACCATGCCTGGCTGATCAAACTGCCATACCAGACCACCTGCCTTGCCGGGTTGCAATGTGATCATGTTGGGCTCTTCATGTTCCAGACCCGGCATTGCCAGCATTTCAGTGGCATGTGCCTTCAGGTCTTCTATTGAACCGATCACCATTTCGTGCGGTAGTTGCCCTACGTTCTTGATGAAAAAACGAACCGTTTCGCCAGCTTCCACTTGGACATTGCTGGGTGTGAAGCGCATCTTGTCGTCCATGGTGATTTCAATCGTCCGAGAGACGGTTGCTGGGTCGCCTGGTTGACCCACCGCAGAGGCGGTCTGCGTCATGGATGACATATCATGACTATGCATGCCGTGCCCGGAGTGATCAACAGCTGCGATAGCAAAGGCCGGCAGAAGGCTGAACGCGAGAATGGTAAAAGTCTTTTTCATATTGAATGCTCCCCAAGAGTTAGTTGGAGAGGTAGCTGATTGAGCTACCCCGAAAAATGCTGCTGTCAGACGCGGAAGCTCAAACCGGTCACAAAACGGGTTTCCTGTCTGAATTCTTCTCCAGTGGTGTCTGGTAGATTAATGCAGAATGGGGTCGGTTTTCGTTATGATCTCGCCGCCAGCTGGCGATGATTTCCCTGGCGTGTGCCAGGTTCCGGGACCAGTGTCCGTTCAGGCATTCGTCTCGGAAGCGCCCATTAAAGCTTTCAATAAAGCCGTTCTGAGTCGGCTTTCCGGGCTGGATCAGCTTCAGCCCCGGCCTGTAGCTTCTCTGCCGGCGCACTCCGTATTCGCGCGGTGGTGGTATTGGGGTTTGCTACCGGCAAGGAACTGGCCGGCCGCTCTCCACCTTACGTCGCGACGTTTTGCACATTCCCCTGCGGCTCCCGCGCCGTGTATCGGCATTTCTCATCCCGTTCTACATAGGCCACGGCGATATCCCGGTCGTGGGTAAATACCAGCCGTCCGTTGCGTGCGACCATGTCGTTGAGCAGGGCTTCCTTTTCTTCGATCAGGGTTTCGGGGAAGCGGTCGTAGCCCATGGTGATGGGCAGGTGCAGCCAGGGAGCGCCGGGGATGAGGTCGCCGGGGAAGACTATCGGGCCGCCGGGCATGTCGAATTCGGGCAGCATCAGGCCGGGAGTGTGGCCGTCGCTGAAGCGGAAGCGCCAGTCCTTGCCGAGGGTGGATGATTGCTTGCCGTCCTTGATCAGTTCTACCCGGCCGCTGACGTTGAGCAGTTCGATCAGTTGCGGAATGAAGGAAGCCTGATCCCGCGGATGCGGCCGGCGGGCGCGGGCCCAGTGGCGCTCACCGATGATGAATCGGGCGTTGGGGAACAGCAGTTGAGGTTCTTCTCCTTCCTGCCAGGCACTGAGTAGTCCGCCGGCATGGTCGAAGTGCAGATGGGTCAGCACCACCACGTCGATGTCCTGATGGGTAAGGCCGATCTCAGCCAGACTGTCGAGCAGCACATGATTACGTTCGACAATGCCGTAGCGTTCTTTCAACTGTGGCGAGAAGAAGGCGCCGATGCCGGTTTCGATGAGAATGTTGCGGTCATCTTCTTGCACCAGTAAGGCTCGGCAGCTGAGGGCGATGCGGTTTTGCTCGTCTGTTTCAACCCAGCGTGACCAGAGTGCCTTGGGTGCATTGCCGAACATGGCGCCGCCATCCAGGCGCTGGCTGTTGCCTTCGAGGGTGGTAAATGTACGCATGGGATATCTCCGTTAATCTGCTACCGGCACGGCTGCCGGTAGCAGGTCACTGTTACAGGTTGAAGGTGTAGCCGATGATCAGACGGTTCTCGTCCATGTCGCTGGCGTAGTTGCTGCGGTAGGTCGCGTTGCGCCAGTGCAGTGACAGGTTCTTCAGTGCGCCGTTCTGGATCACATAGACCACGTCGGTATTGCGTTCCCATTCTTTGCCACGGCCGCCGGCGTGTTCAATGTTGTGACCGTGAGTATAGCGGTTCATCAGCTTGAGGCCGGGCAGGCCCAGTTCGGCAAAGGAGTAGTCATGACGCACCTGCCAGCTGCGCTCATCGCGGTTGGCGAAGTCCTGAATCTGTACCAGGTGAGCGAGGAAAGGATCGGTGCCGTTGATATAGGCAAAGCCGGTATCGCCTTCCATATGCTGATAGCTGGTGCTGACACGGTGCATGCCTGTCTGGTAACTCAAGCCCAGGCTGGTCATACGGTTGTCGACGTTGCTGCGGCCGGCATCGCTGGAGTCGGCAAAGCGCAGATTCAGATTCACCTGTCGATCGTCATCCAGCTGCCAGGCCTGGCCCAGGGTCAGATAATGCTGACGATAGATATCCTTCAGCTCGCTGTAGTGCCAACTGACGCTGGTCTTCTCTGCTGCCTGCCAGCTCAGCCCGGCGAAATCGAAGGCATTGGCATCGACGCCGGCGTTGCGCAGTCGCACGTTGCGGGCGCCGCCCTGTACCGGAGTCATGCGCTCATGGTTGGATGAATCGCGCAGGTTGACCCGGTCGAAGCGGCCTAGATCCAGCTTGAGATTCTGCCATTCACCGGTCTGTAACCAGGCACCGCGAAAGCTCTGCGGCAGCAGGCGGCTGTCGTTATGCATGGCCAGTGGCATCTGTGGCAGCAGGGTACCCAGACGCAGCACATGGTCGTCGAGGCGCAGCTTTGCGGTCAGACCCAGCTCGCTGTATTCGTCCATCGCCTGGCCTTCGCTGGTATCGCGCTTGAGAATGCCGGTGCCGCTGCGATCAGGGCTGGAGTCGAGCTTGATTCCCAGCAGGCCGATGGCATCCAGTCCCAGGCCCAGGCGGCCAGAGGTATAGCCGGATTGCCATTCGGCACGAACGCCCTGGGCCCATTCATCGGCCTTGCTTTGCGCCGCGTTGGCCTGCCGGAAGTCACGGTTGAAGTACAGGTTGCGCAGGCTGATGCTGGCCTTGCTGTCGTCAAAAAAATCAGCCTGTGCCGGCAGGGCCATAAGGCCGCCGCTGAGCAGGGCGATACTCATTGCCATGGGTTTCAACTGGCTCATTGGGTCGGCTCCTGTTCAGCTTTTTTCACATCGCTGACGCTTCGGAATTTCAGCAGATGGGTGCGCTCGACCAGCACGTAGAGTACCGCGCCCGCTGCCAGTCCCCAGCCCGCACCGTAAACAGCCAGTACCACGCCCATGGTGCCGGCGATACCGCGTTCGGTGTTGTTTTGCAGCTGCTCGAAGCCGACCATAAGGCAGATGTAGCCGGTGAGAATCAGTGTCAAGGACAGAGCAATGGGCAGTACCGGCTGGAAGAAACTCACCAGCGGCAGGATGAACAGCGCGAGGAAGCCGGTGATCCAGAAGGTGCCGGCGCCGCTGTAGATGGAATCCATGGCGTTGCGGCCGTATTTGTAGCGCTCGGCCATGGTGGCGGCGACCGCTGTCCACAGCGGACCGGCCAGGCCGGGGTAGGGGGCGAAGAAGGCGTGCAGGGCGTTGCGGATGGCCGTGACCAGATGCACGCGGTCGATGTTGTTCTCGATCGACTCATCGGTACGCAGCTCGTCTGCCCGTTGCATCAGCGACTGGCCAACAATGATGTCGCCGAACGCGATCACATAGGAGATCACTGCGGTAGGGATCGCCAGCATGAACACTTGGGCGTCCGGGAAGCCGACAACGAAGGGCAGGTAATTCCACATTTCGCCAAAGGCCGGGGCGGTGATGCCGAACTGGATGTCAGGCATGCTGTATTCACCTGTGGCGATACCGACGAAGATAGCCAGCAGAATGCCCGGCACCATGCCGTAGTTGACTATCTTGCGCGCCCACGGGAAGCGTTCGGTCAGCCCCTTGAAGGACACCGAGAACATCAGATACAGGCAGATCAGGCTACCGATCACCAGCGAGATCGGGGTGTTCGCCAGGCGGCCACCTGTGTCGATTTCACCGATCAGCGCGGCGATACCGGCACCGATGATGATGCCGCCTTTCATCGAGTTGGGAATCAGCCGCACCAGTACACTGCCGAGGCGGGTGATGCCGAGGAACAGGAAGATGACGAATACCAGGAACTGCAGGGCAAAAAGAGCCCTGATCGACTCCGGCCCTGGTTCGAAGTTACCGAGAAACAGCAGCACTACCGGGATGCCGGGGGTGATCCATCCGGGGACGAAGGGCACACCCAGCAGGGCGGGCAACATGAAACCGATACCGCAGACTACCACGTAGGCCAGGGCTACCTCATAGGGCAGGCCGAGGGAACTTTGCAGCAGCGGAATCATGCTCAGACTGACCACGAACATGATCAGTGCCTGAAGCATCTCCGCGGTTTCCCAGCGGTAATGGATAAATGGCAGACGAATCTTGAACGGGCCACAGGGCCAGTGGGGTTGCTCGGCGCCATGGGCGCGTTTGAACATTTGCATAGAACACTCCTTATTCGCCAAACACCAGACACGGGGCAAGAGCAACCCGGCCACGCCGTTGGCTTATTGTTGTTGTGAAACAGGAAATGCTTGCCGGTCAGGCCGGCATGCCCCGCAGCAGCCTGCAGGGCATATCGGTCAGCGGATCATGAAGCCTGGCGTTGGCTGGCCCATTCCCGCAGGACGAATTTCTGGATCTTGCCGGTCGAGGTCTTCGGCAGATCGCAAAACACCACATCCTTGGGAATCTTGAATGTGGCCAGATGGTCGCGGCAGAAGCGGATGATGTCTGCCTCGGTGGCCTGGTGTCCGGCCTTGAGGGTGACGAAGGCGCAGGGTGTCTCGCCCCATTTCTCATCGGGCTTGGCGACCACAGCGGCTTCGAGTATGGCTGAATGGCGGTAGAGCACGCCCTCTACTTCGATAGTGGAAATATTCTCGCCACCGGAAATGATGATGTCCTTGAGCCGATCCTTGATCTGCACATAGCCATCCTCGTGCCACACGCCCAGGTCACCGGTATGGAACCAGCCGCCCTCGAAGGCCTCTGCAGTGGCGGTCGGGTTCTTCAGGTAGCCTTTCATTACCGTATTGCCGCGCATGAAGATTTCGCCGATGGTCTGGCCATCCTTCGGTACCGGTTGCAGTGTCTTGGGATCGGCAACTATCACGCCTTCCAGTGTCGGGTAACGCACGCCCTGGCGGGATTTGATCTCGGCACGCTGTTCCAGCGGCAGTGCATCCCAGTCACCATGCCACGCGCACACGGTTACCGGGCCGTAGGTTTCGGTCAGGCCATAGACGTGGGTGACCTTGATGCCCATCTCCTCGACGGCACCGATCACCTTCGCTGGCGGCGCCGCACCGGCGACCATGGTGTGCACCGGATGGTCGATGGCAGCCTTGGCTTCCGGCGGCATGTTTACCAGCGCGTTGAGCACGATGGGCGCGCCGCACATGTGGGTGACCTGCTCCTCGTGGATCAGGTTGAGAATCTTCTGCGGATCGACGCGGCGCAGGAATACATGCACACCGGCCATGGCGGTGATAGTCCAGGGATAGCACCAGCCGTTGCAGTGGAACATCGGCAGCGTCCACAGGTATACCGGATGCTGACCCATGTTCCAGGTCATCTGGTTGCCCATGGCATTCAGGAAAGCGCCGCGGTGATGGTAGACCACGCCCTTGGGGTTGCCGGTGGTGCCGGAGGTGTAGTTCAGGCTGATGGCATCCCACTCGTCATCGGGCAGCTGCCATGCAAACTCGGGATCGCCTTCAGTGATGAAGGCTTCGTAATCCAGCTGACTGGTGGCCTGACCTTCGCCATACTCGGGATCGTTGACGTCGATCACCAGCGGCGGATGATCGAGCATGCCGATGGCAGCGTGGACAATATCGTGGAACTCACGGTCGGCGATCAGTACCTTGGCTTCACCGTGCTGCAGCATGAAGGCGATGGCTTCGGCATCCAGACGTACGTTCAGGGTGTTGAGCACCGCGCCGATCATGGGTACGCCGAAGTGGGCTTCGAGCATCTCGGGGATGTTGGGCAGCATCAGGGCAACGGTATCGCCCTTGCCGATACCGCGATTCCGCAGGGCAGAAGCCAGACGGCGACAACGACTGTAGGTCTCGGCCCAGTTGCGACGTACCGCACCATGGACCACCGCAGGATACTCAGGGTAAACACTGGCGGTGCGCTCAATGAAAGTCAGCGGAGACAGGGCAGTATGGTTGACGGCAGTGGCCGGCAGGCCTTCCTGAAAGATGGACATGGTTCGTATCCTGTGTGGCGTTTTATTAGCTCTTGTTTAGGAGGAATGCGAATATCTTCTACGCATTCCCTCTGTTGCTTGGTATTAGTTATAAGTTATCCAGTTTAATATTGGAAGTATTACTAAAGTCATATAGTGCTTCTACTATAGGGTGGTTGGGTGTCATACAAGAAGAAAACTGATCGGGGCTTACTCTGGCAATTGCCCGCCGCTGATCCGCATCCGGCGATGGTCTTTGATGCCCGTGGGCGTCTATGTGACTGGAATCCGGCCATGCACGCCTGGTTGGCTACCGGTACCGCGCCGGATGATCTGTTACCGCAGAATTACGCGCATCTGGTCAAGGCGGTGCTGGAGCAACAGCGCGCCATCGCTGATGTGCAAGCCGAAACACCCGCTCAGCGACAGCTGTTATGGACATTCTTTCCGTTGGCCGAAGGGCATGTGCTGGGCCGGGCGCAGGATGCCACCGAAACCCTGCAGACCTACCAGCAGGCCAAGGTTGCCCGTCGCCTGTACCGCCTGATCATCGAAAACACCACTGATGTGATTTCCCGGCATACGCCTGACGGCGAGTTTCTGGACGCATCCCCGGCGGCCTGGACGCTGCTTGGCTATTGGCCGGAACAATTGCGTGGCACCGTGCTTCAGACGCTGTTTCATCCGCAGGAACGCGACGAACTCGTGCAGCGTTACATGAAAGCGCTGGAGCAGGACGGCTATCTGACGGTCAGCTACCGGATTCGCCACCGAGATGGGCACTACCTGTGGTTCGAGACCGCCAGCCGCGCGATCCGTGAGACCTACACCGGCAGTGTGGTGGAGTTCATCAGCGTGTCGCGGAACATCACCGAGCGGGTGCGCAGCGAGGAGCGCAGCCGGCGTTTGCAGGACGAGCTGACTCACGCCACGCGGCTTGCCACTCTGGGTGAGCTGGCCTCCGGTATCGCCCATGAAATCAACCAGCCACTCGCGGCGATCGTCAATTATGCCAGTGCCAGTCAGCGCTATCTGACCGCGCTGCAAGCGGAAGGTGACGCCGGGCAACGTCTGGCCCAGGGGCTGGAGCGCATTACCGGTCACGCCCAGCACGCAGCGGAAGTCATCAAACGCATGCGCGCCTTCTTGCGCAAGGGGCCGCGCAATGCGCAGCGGGTCAACCCGGCCCGGCTGGCTGAGGATGCGGTACAGCTGTGTGCCTGGGAGGCCCAGCAACAGCAGGTGGAAGTCATCCAGCAACTACCGACCGATCTGCCCGGTGTGCATGCGGACCCGGTGCTGCTGCAACAGGTGCTGCTCAATCTGCTACGCAACGCCATCGAGGCCAACCACGACCTTCATCCGGACGGCCCTTCGCAGGTGTATCTGCGGCTGAACGCGGGCGAACGCCGGGTAAACCTGATGGTGATCGATCAGGGGCCGGGTGCCAGCGCTGAACAACTGGATAAACTGTTCACCCCGTTTTACACCAGCAAGGAAGGCGGGCTGGGACTGGGACTATCCATGAGTCAGAGCATTATCGAAAGCTTTGGCGGCGGGCTGGATGCACGGCCTGCCGAAGGGGGCGGACTCTGTCTGCACGGCTGGCTACCGGCGCTGCCTGACATACAAGAATAATCAATGGAGAAGTAAAGATGGAGATGCATCAGCAGCGGGTATACGTCGTGGATGACGACCAGGGCATGCTGGATTCCACGGTATGGCTGTTGGAGTCGGTCGGCCTGCGGGCGGTGCCCTTTACCGGCGGGCAGGCTTTTCTGGATCAGTACAGCGAAGACCTGCCCGCCTGCGTATTGCTGGATATCCGCATGCCTGGCATGGGCGGCCTGGCCGTGCAGGATGCCTTGCGCGAGCGCAACAGCCAGCTACCGATAATTTTTGTCAGCGCCCATGCCGATGTACCCATAGTCGTGCGCGCCTTCCGCGGCGGGGCGGTGGATTTCATCGAGAAACCCTACAATGAGCAATTGCTGCTCGACAGCGTGCAACGCGCCCTGCGCATGCACCAACGTCCAGCGGTTACCGGCCAGAATGCTGACGAAGTACAACAGTGCCTGGCCCAACTCACCCCACGGGAACGGGACGTACTCCTGCCGCTGGTGCAGGGGCACAGCAACCGCGAAATCGCCGAACAGCTGGGTATCAGCGTCAAGACGGTCGACCTCTACCGTTCACGGGTGATGAAGCGCATGCAGGCCGACAGCCTGCCGGCGCTGGTGGGTATGGCGATTGGCGTGGGGTTGGTGGAGCCGATTGGGTTGCGGGCATTGCAACCCTGAAGCTTGGTTGTCACATGCTGGCTATCAGCTGGTGGATCGCCTGCTGCCGGTACTCGCCGGAGTGGATTATCGCATCAGCGTCAGCGGACATACCGACAGGGTGCCGATCCGTACTGGGCAGTTTCCTTCCAATTGGGAGCTGTCGGCGGCCCGTGCAGGCAGCGTAGTGCGCGACCTGGAGAGCAGGGTATTGGTGCCGGGCACCTGTCCGTGATCGGCTTGGGCAGCACACGACCGTTGCAGGATAACCACAGTGCCGAGGGGCGCGCGGCCAGCCGGCGGGTGAAGCTGACACTGGGCATGCGGGGAGGCTGAGGCCAGAGTTGCAACCTGTCCTGTTGCTACAGCCAATGCCCGGGATTCATCGCATGGCAATGTGAGCTGTGGCAGCTGGGAGTGTTGGTTTCACTGGTCTGGGCTTGCTGGGCGCTGTATGCGGCCGTCAGGCAGAGCGCCGCCAGCACGGCAATTGCAAAGATAACCACGATTACGTCGTTGATAACGTGCTTTTGCATGATGTCAGGATCCTGCTTTTTATTCTTGTTTGTCGTCGTACCGAGGTGTCTCAGTTGCTGACTTATTGATACCGATCCTAGTCGAGATTCTGCGGAAAAACAATCCACCCGGTCTCTTATTTGATGGCCGGGGGTGAGCCCGGCCAGGTGCTGCCTACAGCGCGTAATTCTTCAATTCCCGCGCGATCAGCAGGCGCTGGATCTCGCTGGTGCCCTCGTAGATCTGGGTGATCCGTGCATCGCGATACAGCCGCTCCACCGGGTAGTCTTCCAGGTAGCCGTAGCCACCATGAATCTGTACCGCTTTGGAACACACGTCTTCCGCCATTTCACTGGCGAACAGTTTGGCCTGGGACGCTTCTGACAGGCAGGGTACCCCTTCGGTGCGCAGCCTTGCGGCGTGCAATATCAGCAGCCGCGCCGCGTTGATGCGGGTATGCATGTCGGCCAGCATGTTGGCGACGCTCTGGTGCTCGGTGAGCGGTACACCGAACTGGATGCGTTCCTGCGCATAGGTCAGTGCGGCTTCGAAGGCCGAGCGGGCAATCCCCAGTGCCTGGGCGGCGATGCCGATGCGGCCGCCTTCCAGGTTGGACAGGGCGATGGCCAGACCCTTGCCGCGTGGGCCGAGCAGGTTGGCTTCAGGGATGCGGCAGTTGTCCAGGGTCACGGCACAGGTATCCGAGCCCCGGATACCCATCTTGTGTTCCATGCGCTCGATCTTGAAGCCGGGGGTGTTGGTGGGTACCAGAAAGGCGGACAGGCCCTTCTTGCCCAGCTCCGGGTCGGTGACGGCAAACACGATGGCCAGTTGTGCCCGCTTGGCGTTACTGACGAATTGTTTGGCCCCGGTGATGACCCATTCTCCGTTTTCCTGAACCGCGCGGGTGCGCAGGTTGTTGGCCTCCGAGCCAGCCTGGGGTTCGGTCAGGGCGAAGCAGCCGATGGCCCGGCCGGCAGCCAGATCGGGCAGCCAGGCTTCCTGCTGCTGGGTGTTGCCGTACTTCAACAGGGGGCCGCAGCCTACCGAGTTGTGAATGCTCATCATGGCGCCGGTGGCACTGCAACCGGCGGAGATTTCTTCTACTGCCAGCGCATAGGCTACGTAATCAACGTAACTGCCGCCCCATTCTTCCGGTACGACCATGCCGAGCAGCCCCAGCTCGCCCATCTGACGTACCACCGCATCGTCAATCCAGCCGGACTTGTCCCATTCCGCGGCGCGTGGGGCCAGTTCGCTCTGGGCAAACTGGCGAGCCATGTCGCGGATCATGCGCTGGTCTTCATTGAGTTCAATATCGTGCATCTGTTGTGTCTCCCTCAGGCCTGGCCAGGTTCAAATCCGGCAAAAAACTCCGCCACTCTGGCGGGGCTGACTTCAGCCAGCGTCGGCGGATTCCAGCGCGGGTTTTTGTCCTTGTCGATGATCAGTGCACGCACGCCTTCCATGATGTCGCCCTTGGCGAACCATTGGCGGTCCAAGTGCAGCTCCAGTGCAAAACAGTCTGCCAGACCCAGTTCGCGGCCCTGGCGCAGCAGCTCCAGGGTCACGTTCATGGCCAACGGCGATTTGCTGTCGATGGTTGCCAGCGTACGCTCGGCCCAGTCCTGATAGGCAGGGCAGTCTTCGATAGCCAGCGAGGCGCGGATGCGCTGCATGTCCGGTTGGCTGAAGTGCTGATCGATGGCCGAGCGCATCGCCTTGATCTCCGAGCCGGGGATCTTCTGTGAGGCGCGTTTCTGCAGCAGCCTGTCCAGCTCGCCGGCCGGGTTGTCGGACCATTGCATGCTGTCAAGGGCCTGATCGAATTCACTTATCAGGTCGCTGCCCAGGCAGTGGTCGGCCAGCCCGCCGTACAGGGCGTCGGCGGCGCGGATATGCGAGCCTGTGATGCCCAGGTACTGGCCGATGGCCCCTCCCAGACGGGGCAGGAAGTAGCTGCCGCCGACATCGGGGAAGTAGCCGATGCCGGTTTCCGGCATCCCCATCTTCACCCGTTCGGTGACCACGCGGTGGGAGGCGGCCTGCGCCAGGCCCATGCCGCCACCCAGCACGAAGCCGTCCATCAGCGCCAGAACCGGTTTGGGGTATTCATGGATCAGCTGATCCAGTGCATATTCCTCCTCGAAGAAGGTCATGTACATGCCGTCACCGGCCAGATAGCTGTCGTACAGACCGCGGATGTCGCCACCGGCGCAGAAGGCTTTTTCGCCATTGGCGCGCAGCACCACCACGCGCACCTGACTATCGTCCAGCCAAGCATCCAGCTGCGTGCGCAGCTGGCGTACCATGTCCAGGTTCAGGGCGTTGAGTCCGGCAGGGCGGTTGAGCGTCAGGTGGCCAACGCTGTTGCGCACCTCGACCAGTACGGTCTGTTCGGTCATTCGATCGCTCCGTTATACAGCTTGATGATGGCGGAGAAGTCCAGTGCGCCGTTACCCTGGCTGCTGAAAGTCTGATACAGCTGCTGGGCCAGCGCGCCGAGGGCAACTGGCTGGCGGGCCTGTTTGGCTGCCTCGGTGGCCAGCCCCAGATCCTTGAGCATCAGGTCAGTGCCGAAGCCGCCCGTGTAACCACGGGAGGCGGGCGCGCTTTCCATCACCCCGGGATAGGGGTTGTAGGTGTCCGAGCTCCAGTTGCGGCCACTGGACGTATTGATGATGCCCGCCAGCACACCCGCATCCATACCCAGGGAAACACCCAGGTTCATGGCCTCTGCAGTGCCGATCATGGTGATCGCCAGCAGCATGTTGTTGGCGACTTTGGCCACCTGGCCGTTCCCGGTCGGGCCGCAGTGAACAATATTCTTGCCCATGGCCTGGAGTACCGGCAGAGCGGTATCAAAATCTGCCTGCTCACCACCGACCATGAAGGTCAGGGTGCCTGCGGTAGCGCCGCCGGTGCCGCCGGAGACCGGTGCGTCGATCATGCGGTTGCCTTTCTCAGCCGCTGCTGCGGCCACCTCACGGGCACTCATGGGATCAATGGTAGAGCTGTCGATCAGGCGTACCTGTGGCGCTACGTTGGCCAGCAGGCCATTTTCACCCAGATACACGCCTTTTACGTGCTGTGCCGCCGGGAGCATGGTAATGATCATCTCCACATCGCTGCGGGCCAGATCGGCAACACTCGGAGCAGCGCTGGCGCCGGCGGCAACCAGGCTGGCTACGGCAGCGTCGGACAGATCAAATACGGTCAGCTGATGGCCGGCCTTGATCAGGTTATGGGCCATTGGGCCACCCATGTTGCCCAGGCCAAGGAATCCGATTTTCATGTGAGCTACCTCAATTGTTGTTGTTCATTATTGTTGTCGAAGGCCCCCGGCCCGCTCGGCGAGCAGCATGCCCACCCCGTCCCGGCAGGCACAACCTCAGCCGTGTTTGAAGTCCGGCTTGCGCTTCTCGACAAACGCCTGCATACCTTCGGTCTGGTCAGCGGTGGCGAAAATCGAGTGGAATACCCGGCGCTCGAAGCGCACGCCCTCGCTTAGGCTGCCCTCGAAGACACGGTTCACACATTCCTTGGTCATCATCACGCTGGGCAGGGATTTCTCGGCAATGATCTGGGCGGTTTTCAGGGTTTCTTCCAGCAGTTGATCGACCGGAATGATCTTCGCCACCAGCCCCGCCTGCTCGGCTTCCCGGGCATCCATCTGGCGGCCGGTCAGGCACATTTCCATGGCCTTGGCCTTGCCAATGGCGCGGGTCAGGCGCTGGGTGCCGCCGATGCCGGGCAGCACGCCGAGGTTGATCTCGGGCTGGCCGAAGCGGGCGTTGTCGGCGGCGTAGATGAAGTCGCAGATCATCGCCAGCTCACAGCCGCCACCCAGCGCATAACCGGCCACGGCCGCGATCAGCGGTTTGCGGCGGTTGGCGATGCGGTCGGCGGGGGAGAAGAAGTCATCCATGAACACGCCGGGGTATTGCAGGTCGACCATCTGTTTGATGTCGGCGCCAGCGGCAAAAGCCTTGCTCGATCCGGTCAGTACTACACAGCCGATGTTCGGGTCTTTTTCAAACTGGTCCAGCGCCAGATTCAGTTCATCGAGCACCTGGCTGTTCAGCGCATTCAGCGCCTGCGGGCGGTTCAGGGTAATCAGGCCCACGCGCTCGCGGGTCTCGATCAGAATGGTTTCAAAGCTCATATGGTTACTCCAGCAGAAAGAGGCCGACCCATACCGGATCGGCCTGTCACTTACTTCAGGGTGATGGTGGTGTTGACCGCAGCGGCTTGCTCGTCGTCATCGAACCAGCGGGCGGTGACGGTTTTGGTCTGGGTATAGAACAGGATCACCTGCTTGCCATAAGGACCCAGATCACCCAGCTTGGAACCACGCGAGCCACTGAAGGAGAACAGTGGAACCGGCACTGGAATCGGCACGTTGATCCCGACCTGACCCACATCGATGTCTTCCTGGAAGCGGCGGGCGATGCCTCCGGAGCGGGTGAAGATGGCTGTGCCATTACCGTTCGGGTTGGCGTTGATGATGTCGATGGCTTCATCCAGCGAGTCGGCTTCCATTACGCACAGCACCGGCCCGAAGATCTCGGTGTCATAGACGCTCATGCCCGGCTTGACCCCGGCCAGGATGGTCGGCCCGACGAAGTTGCCATCGGCGTAGCCGGGCACTGTCGGGTTGCGGCCATCGAGCACCAGCTCGGCGCCCTCGTCGATGCCTTTCTGGATCAGGCTATTGACGCGCTCCAGTGCAGCGGAGGAAATCACCGGACCCACATCGGTGCCCGGTTCCACGCCGGCACTGACCTTCAGGCCTTCGGCCTTGCGTGCCAGCTCCGGCAACCAGTTGCGCGATTCGCCGACCAGGATCACTACCGGCAGGGCCATGCAGCGCTGACCGGCGGCACCGAAGGCAGCACCCACCAGGTTGTTCAGGGTCTGTTCCTTGTTGGCATCGGGCATGACGATGGCGTGGTTCTTCGCGCCCATCATGCACTGCACGCGCTTGCCGGCCTGGCTGGCGCGGTTGTAGACGTGGGTGCCGACATGGGTGGAGCCGACAAAGGAGACGGCCTTGATGTCGGGGTGATCGCAGACGGCGTTGACCGCGTCGACACCTCCGTGGATCACGTTCAGTACGCCCGGCGGGATGCCGGCTTCAAGCGCCAGTTCAACCAGACGCATGGTGACCATCGGATCCTGCTCGGAGGGCTTGAGGACGAAGGTGTTGCCGGTGGCAATCGCCATCGGGAACATCCACAGCGGGATCATCGCCGGAAAGTTGAACGGAGTGATGCCGGCGCATACGCCCAGCGGTTGCAGCAGGGTGTAGGTATCCACGCCGCCGGCGACGTTGTTGGCCAGCTCGCCCAGTTGCAGGTTGCCTACGGCGGAGGCATGTTCGACCACTTCCAGACCACGGAATACATCACCCTCGGCATCGGCCAGGGTCTTACCCTGCTCGGCGGTGAGAATCGCGGCCAGCTCCTTGATGTTCTCGCGGATCAGCTGCTGATACTTGAGGAAGATGCGCGCCCGGGCGCCGATCGGCGTCTTGCGCCAGGTCTTGAAGGCGTCCTTGGCGTTGGCCACAGCGGCATTGATTTCATCCTGGGTGGCGAAGGGCACGCGGGCCAGTACTTCCTGAGTGGCCGGGTTGATCACGTCACGCCATTGACTGGTCTTTGACTCGACGAACTCGCCGTTGATCAACAGCTTGATGGTTGGAATATTGTTATTGCTCATTGAAGTCCTCTGGGCGTCGGCCCTTGTGGTGCTGGAAGATGTCATGGATAGTAGCAGTGCGTTTCTCCAACAAACAATTGGCTCATGCGCACCTTGGGTCTGCGTTTATGCACAGAGGCGGATATGGATTGGGATAACCTGCGGTTTTTTCTCGAGTTGAGCCGGGCGGGCCGCCTCACCGCCGCGGCACGGCGACTGGGTGTGGACCACACCACCGTCTCCAGACGCTTGCAGGCGCTGGAAAAAAGCCTTGGGGTGGCGCTGTTTATCCGCGATACCAGCGGCTATACCCTGACCGAAGCCGGTCGCAGCCTGCTGCCCCAGGTCGAGCTGATGGAAGGGGCGAGCGTACAGATCGAACAGGCCTTGCCGAGTCCCGGGGACAGCCTGTCGGGACAGGTGCGCATCGGCGCTACCGAAGGTTACGGCACCATGCTGGTAGCCGGACAGCTTAGCGAACTGAGCCACCGCCACCCGCACCTGCATCTGGATCTGCTGGCATTGCCCCGGGCGGTGCGGCTGTCGCGCCATGAAGCGGATATCGTCATCACCCTGGAGCGCCCGGAACGGGGTCCCTTCATCATCACCAAGCTCAGTGACTATGTGCTGCGCCTGTATGCGAGCAAGGAGTACCTGCTGCAGCACGGCCCGATCAACAGCCGCAGCGACCTTGAGCAGCATCGCTTCGTCAGCTACGTGGATGACCTGGTGTTCAGCAAGGACCTGCTGTTTCTCGACGAGATCGCCGGCTCCGGATCGGTCGGCGTGCGCAGCACCAGTGTGCTGGCCCAGCAGGAAGCCATCGCCGCCGGCGCCGGGCTTGGCATCCTGCCGGCGTTCACCGCCGATCAGGATGCGCGGCTGAGCCTGATCATGCCGACCCAGATCCGCTTTATCCGCACCTTCTGGATGCTGATGCCGATCGAGCTGAAGGACATCGCGCGGATGCGGGTGACCTGGGATTTTCTCAGGAAGCGGGCGGAGCGGGAGCGTGGGCGGTTGATGGGGCAGGTGGTTTAGCTGTCACTGGTGCGGCGCCGCAACGCGGAAAAGTCCAGTATCCGCAGGCCCCGGTAATGTCGCTCGACGATATTCTGACTCTCCCACAGTTTCAGCACGCGGTTGATGCTCTGCCGGGTGGTGCCCAGCATCTGGCTCAGATCTTCCTGGGACAGACGCAGGTCCGGGGTGATCTGATCACCGCTGTCCTGGGACAACAAAAGCAGCCGATTGGCCAAGCGACCTTCCAGGGGCAGCAGGGCATTGGTCTCCAACAGGATCAGTGACAGGCGAATGCGTTGGCAGAGCAGCTGGACAATATTGCGGTAGATCTGCGGCCGTCTCTCCAGCAGATCTTCTATGCCGTTGCGTGGCACAAACAGCAGTTCACAGTCGCCCTGTGCATGAGCGTCGTATGCACGGGGAAGACCATCAAACAGAGATGATTCGCCAAACCAGGCGCCAGCATCCATCAGCGCCAGTAACGCTTCCCGGCCATCGTCCGAGGAGGTGGTAGCTCGAATGCTGCCCTTGATCACTGAGTACATGCCGTCCGGCAGGTCGCCCCGAGCGTGTATCAGTTGGCGGTCACGAAAGCGCCGCACCCGGCAGAAACCGGCCACCTCCTCCAGTGCATCCCGGGGAAGGCCGCGAAACAGGGAGTTGTGCTGCAGATATGAGTAGACATCTGCAGGGGTGGCGATTGTAAGAAATTTGACGGTAGGCGATGCCATGCGCGCTTAGGCTCTGAGTCAATTCAATAATAATGAGGAGAAGAGTATGGCAATCCACACGCTGCCGCAAAGAGCATCAATGCGCGGCCAGGTTTCCGAGGTCGAGTGGCAGGCCCGCGTTGAGCTGGCAGCATGCTATCGTCTGGTTTCACTGTTTCGCTGGGAAGATCTGGTCTACACCCATATTTCGGCTAAGATCCCCGGTACCGAGGAGTTTCTGATCAACCCATATGGGCTTATGTTCGATGAGATTACTGCCTCGAATCTGGTCAAGGTGGATCTGCAGGGCAATAAGCTGCAGGATACACCTTATGAGATCAACCCGGCCGGCTTCATAATACACAGTGCCATTCATGAGGTCCGTCACGAGGTTGGCTGCGTGCTGCATACGCACACCGCCGAAGGTATCGCGGTTTCCATGCAAAAGGGTGGTCTGCGGCCGCTTTCCCAGCAGTCCATCTTCATCCTCGCCAGTCTCGCCTTTCATCCCTATGAAGGCGTGGCACTGGACGAGGATGAGAAGGGCCGCCTGCAGCGCGATCTGGCGGACAAGGATTACATGATCCTTCCCAATCATGGCCTGCTGACCTGCGGACAGACCATTCCGGATGCATTCCTGCATATGTACATGCTGCAGCGCGCCTGTGAAATTCAGGTGCGGGCTCAGAGTTGTGGTGTGGAGTTGGAGGAAATTCCCCAGGCGGTGCTGGACAAGACCATTGCATTGACCCGTGATATGAACCGGAACATGGGTGGGGTCACCAAGAATCTGGATGGAAGCGTGCCCTGGCCAGCGCTGCTGCGCCGGCTGGATCGGCTGATGCCGGGATACCGGGACTGACAGACAGCGCCTGCCATTGGGCAGGCGCTGTCTGGTTTACTGACGGACCTTGCGCGGTGCCGTGCTGCGTCGCGTCCGTTTAGGGAGCAGCTCGGCCGCGACGCTCTTGAAGGACTCCAGGTCCTTCTCATCAGGGAAAACCAGCTCGTCTGTGCGGATGCGTTTCATCAAATCGGCGATGAACCCCAGCAGTATCCACTCGACTGATGGATCTTTCCACTGCTCACGGTTGAGGCTCATGCCATCCAGCAGGGAGCGTACGAAGCGGCGGCTGAAATCCAACTTGCGCATATCTTCGCGCCACTCCGGAAACACCTTCAGCAGCTCTTCCTTCCAGACCAGATCATGATGTCGGGCTCGTGGCTGGAATACCTTGCGTAACTCCGGGTTGGTGCGCGAAGCCATCTGCAGCTCCTGGTAGGCTTTGTATTCCCTGGTCAGGCACAGATGCCAATCGATGGCGATGGCTGAGTTGCGGTCTCTTCGCTCACTGTCCGCAAGGCTGGTCACCATCTTCGAGAAATTACTGAGGTGCTTGTAGAGCGCATATTCTATGGTGGCAACAATGAGATCCTGACGGGTGCGGTAATGATGCAGCATCGCTCCGCGGGAGATGCCTGCACGTTCGCAGACCAGGCTGTTGGTGGTATTGGCATAGCCATGATCGGCCAGACAGTCCAATGTTGCCTCAAGTATCGTCTCGCGCATTTCCGAGCTTTTGGACTCCTGGCGGCTGCCTGGACGTGGATTCAGCCCTTCGGGTACAAGCTCCATGATGCTGTTGGGTAATTGTTCACTCATCATTGTTCCATCGTCGAAGTACGTGCACTGTTGATTGGAAAGGGCGCTACAGGTCCAGATCGGTGAGACAGTCGGCCAGCAGAGTGCCGAGTTCCTGGCGACGTTCATTGTCCATGCGTGACGAGATGCTGCCGATGGACAGGGCGGCCAGTGGTCGGGCACCTGATCCAAGTGGAACCAGCATGCCGATGGCCGAAATACCTTTGGTAATGACATCGACCGTCTGGGAAAAGCCCGTCTGGCGGGTCTCCTGCAGGGTGCTGAGCAGTCCGTCGAGTGTGATTCCGACCGCTTGGTACGCGGGAATGTGGCGCTCATATATTGAAGCCACTTCAGCGGTTGTCAGGCCGGACATGATGGCGTTCCCTCCCGCGCCAATACCAAGCGGGCGACTCCCCCCGGGTAGTGTGGTGTTGATATGCACCGGGAAGTCACCGTGTTCCCGGTGCAAGCATAGGGCAAAATCGCCCTGTCTTGCTACAAGAAATACCGTATCGCCGGAAATGCGCGCAATTTTTTGCATGATCGGCCGCAAACGTTCGGTCAGAGGGAGTCGTTCTGTTGCGCCGAGTGCCAGCTGCATGGAAGCAATGCCCAGATGGAAACGTTTGTTGGAGGGGTTGCGCTCGACAAAGTGTTCGCTGATCAGGCAGCTCAGCAGGCGATGGGCCGTTGATGTCTCCAGTCCCAGTGTTCGGCTGATGTCTGTGAGTCTCAGGCCCTCGGCATGGTTGGTGCCCAGAAGATTTAGAATGCTCAGACCTCGTTGCAGGCTCTGGGTGCCCTGAGGCCGATTGATTTCCATGATGTGAAATAAAACCCCTGAATCTGAAAAAAGTTTTGCATCCTGTGCCAGTCTTGTCCAATATACCATAAAAAAGCGGGTCGGACTGTTTATTTGGTCCGCTGTATCGCCGCGCGATACCTAAGACAAGAAAAAGAAGAGGCTATTCCATGCAGCTCAACAGGTTCGTGTTGATTGTGCTCCGTAATGAGCGTGATGCCCGTATCGCCGGGGGTGCTCTGTGAAAATTGCAGTCGTCGGTGCAGGTGCCATCGGAGGTTTCTACGGACTGATGCTGGCCCGTGCGGGCCACGAAGTTCATTTTGTGGTTCGTGGTGATTATCAGGCGATCCGCGAGTCTGGCATGCAGCTGGTCAGTGCGACGGAGGGAGACTTCCGGCTGTCGTCGGTAAACGTCTACCCGGATACGCGCTCCTTGCCCGCCTGTGACCTGGTTCTGGTCGCGACAAAAACCACTTCCAATGAACAGTTGGCGCCTGAGCTGGCAAAGGCGGTCAAGCCGGGTGCTGCCGTCGTGCTGCTGCAGAACGGTTTTGGTGTTGAAGAGGTTTTTCGCCGGCATCTGGCTGATTCAGTCCATCTGCTTGGCGGCCTGTGCATCGTCTCCGTGCATCGCGAAGGCCCAGGTGTGATCCATCACTTCGGCCTCGGTGCGCTGAACGTAGGTTATCACTCCGGTGACCAGAGTCGACGCCATGCTGTGGAGCAGAGTATCGAATCTGTCTTCCGTGAGGCCGGTATCGAGTTGTCCCTCATGCCGGATCTGCTCACTGCGCGCTGGCAGAAGCTGGTCATGAATATCCCCTTCAGTGGGCTGACTGTATTGCTCAACAGCGGTACCAAGGCATTGATGACGCATCCCGATACCCGCACGTTGGTGCGGCAGCTGATGGAGGAGGTCGAGGCGGCTGCGTCGCGCTGTGGGCGGCCGTTACCGGCTGGTTATGTCGATCAGGCCTGGTCCAAGACGGATGGCCAGCCTGACTATCAGTCGAGTATGCAGGTCGATTTCAATGCTGGTCGGCCGCTGGAGCTTGAGGCTATCTACCAGGCGCCCCTGGCGGCTGTAGCGGTCGCCGGCGGGGCGATGCCGAAAGTGGAAATGCTGTATCAAACATTGCTGTTCCTGAATCAGAGAAACCTGCAGCGGCCATAAGGGCTGCTCAGACTGTGTTGTCCCCGATAAGTGAGGTAGTTATGGATCTGCAAATGCGTGGTAGAAAAGCGGTTCTGGCTGGCGCCAGCAAGGGAATCGGGCGTGCGGTCGCACGCGCGCTGGCAGCGGAGGGCTGTGACGTTGCTATCTGCGCCCGGGACCAAGCGGGGATCGATACGCTGACCGCAGAGCTCCGGGCGTTGGGTGTAACGGCTATCGGCAGCAGCGTTGATATGTCCGATACCCAGGCCTATCGTCAATGGGTCGCAGGAGCCTGTGAAGAGCTGGGTGGTTGCGACCTGTTCATCTCCTTTGGTTCCAACGGCGGTGCTCCGGCTTCCGAGGAGACCTGGAAGGGTGCTTTCGAGCTGGATCTGATGGCCACCTGGCGTGGTATTGATGCGGCCCTGCCGGCGCTGGAAAAATCCGATGCGGCCTCGGTTGTGGTCATCTCTACCACTGTGGCTATCGAGCCGGCCTTCGGTCCGCAGCCCTATGCCGCCCTGAAGGCAGCGGTGACTAACTATGCCGGTGCTCTGGCGCAATCGCTGGCGCCCAAGGGTATCCGCGTCAATACCGTTTCGCCTGGTCCGATCCTGATCAGCGATGGTGTATGGCAGAAGATCCGCGAAGGACGTCCTGAATTCTACGAAAAAACAGTGGCACAGATTCCGCTTGGCCGCATGGGCAGTGCCGAGGAGGTTGCCAATGCGGTCCTGTTCCTGGCTTCGCCACTGAGTGCCTTCACCACTGGCACAAACCTGGTAGTGGATGGCGGCATGACCAAACGGGTTCAGCACTGATGGAAGGGCGCCTGAACTGTCTGCTGGTAGCCGGCGGCAAATGGCATGACATCGACTTCGCCAGGTTGGAGCTGTTGAAACTGCTGGCGGAGGATCAGCGTATTCGGGTGCGCGTCCAGGAGGATTATTCCGACCTGCAGGCGCTGGAGCAGGCGGATTTTCTGGTTACCTATACCTGTGATGTCACGCCTTCGCTGGCGCAGCAGGAAGCTCTGCGCAGCTATGTGCAGGGCGGCCGCCGGTGGTTGGCGCTGCATGGCACCAACTCCATTCTTCGCTTCATGGAAGATGACAGCATCGACACACCCAACTGGGCACCGGTGTTCATGGACACGCTCGGTTCGATATTTCAGGCGCACCCTCCGATAGCTCCCTATAGAGTCGAACCAACGGGTGTTTCACATCCGTTGGTCGAAGATATCGAGGCTTTCGATGTGGAGGACGAGCAGTATCTGGTCGAGGTGACGGCACCAATCAAGGTGCTGTTGGACACCGAATTCGAGGGGCAGGCGGGGCGCTTTCGTGCCAACCCGTGGAAGCGATCACGGCATCCGGTTCTCTATCTGCGCGAGCTGGGGCAGGGAGCCGTCTGTTATCTGACCCTGGGCCACTGTCGTGGGCATTATGATTTGCAGCCGCTGATGGATTTCTATCCAAAGATCGAGCGTGGTGCATGGGAGTTACCGGTGTTTTACGAGTTGTTGCGGCGTGGTCTTCGCTGGGCAAAGGGCGAGTTGTAAACCAAGTTCATTTATTGGACGCGGAGCACTCTATATAAAAACAACAAGGGTGTTAATCATGCAAGCGAGCGGAACAGTAACCAGTGCATCGCGCTGGGAGCAGATCAAGGCGCTGAGCGTTGCCTCGCTCGGTGGAATGCTCGAATACTTCGAGTTCATCATTTTTGTCTTCCTGGCGACACATATCGCCAATCATTTCACCAGCCCGGATATGCCTGAGTGGCTGCGGTTGATGCAGGCGTTCGGCATTTTTGCCGCTGGTTTTTTCATTCGCCCAGTCGGCGGCATCATCATGGCGCAGCTGGGGGATCTGGTCGGACGCAAGCGTATCTTCACCCTGACGCTGGCATTGATGGCTGTCCCAACCTTGATAATCGGTTTGCTGCCAGGTTATGAGCAGATCGGCATCTGGGCTCCCATCATTCTGCTGGTTTGCCGATTGTTGCAAGGTGTTTCCCTCGGGGGTGAGCTGCCCGGCGCGATTAGCTTTGTCTCTGAGCAGGTCAGCGGCTCGCGGTTGGCATTTGCGCTGGCGGTGCTGGCTGCCTGTACGTCTCTCGGGTCGCTGTCTGGCTCCATGTTCGTCAGCAGTCTGACCAATTGGCTGGGTGCTGAAGCGATGAGTGAGTGGGGGTGGCGAATTCCATTCATCGTCGGCGGTATATTTGGTGGGTTCTCAGTGTATCTGCGACGCTTTACCGATGAGACGCCGGTGTTCAAGGAATTGAAGGCGCAGAAAATGCTCTCCAAGGAAGCGCCCTTCAAGGTGGTAGTGGGTGAGCATCGTCGTAACCTTCTGCTGGCCATGGTCCTGGCTGCTGCTACCACTGTCGTGGCTGCCTCTACCCAGCAGTTTCCAATCACTTTCTACACCACATCGCGTGGATTGCCGCTGGAGGATGTTTCACATCTGGTGACATTGATGATCGCCTTCTCAACGTTGGGTAACGTTATCGGTGGTCTGCTGGTGATGTGGCGAGTGATTCCTTTGCTGCCCGCTTATGTGCTGTTCCAGCTGATCACGCTTGGTGGGGTGTTCTGGGCTTTCAGTCGGGTGGATGTGGAGAGTCTGTTCCTGCCGTTTGCCATACTGGGAATCAGTGGCGGCGTGGCCATGGGTTTGTCACTGAGCTTCTTGGCCAGAGCGTTTCCGGCCCCGATTCGCTACACCGGTCTGGCGACCTGTTACAACATCCCGATAGCGGTATTTGGTGGTACGGCCCTGTTGGTGCTCACCGGGCTGGCCAGCCTGTCCCCGGCCTATGTGCCATGGTATCCCGCGTTCTTCTGTGTTGCTTCGATTGTCGCAGTACTGTTCCTCTGGCCGCATCGCCAGGCTATCAGCCCCTTTGCTGCGAACGACCCACATGCACCCAATGGGCATGTGGCCCAGGAGAGAGACGTTGTGTCGGTAGCTGGGACGTCGATCTGATATCGTGCTGCTCCATGCCTGCTGGTCATGGAACATTTAACCGGCCAGAGTTGGCCGGTTTTTTTTGTTTGCCCGGCGAAGCCGGCAAACCCGTCCACCTGAAAGAAGGTGGAGTCACCCCGACCGAGGGGAAGACAATCTGAATGGCAAGGGCGTCACTGGCCAACGGTGGGGTCTGAAG
>Ga0172382_10000502_pt1 | contig 73872 bp, 68 predicted proteins | sample Leawel138RmetaG_FD_122245 | JGI IMG/M metagenome (GOLD analysis project Ga0172382, IMG submission 122245) | Leachate microbial communities from a municipal landfill in Southern Ontario, Canada - Leachate well 138R metaG | ecosystem: Engineered > Solid waste > Landfill > Unclassified | place...
TCACCAATAATATGCAATATACGATCTTTATTTTCAAAAAAAATATCATATACAGATTTAGAAATAATTGTCTTATTTATTTAGAAAAATGAGACTGCAAAGAAGAAGTTCTTTCACAGTCTCAGAGCATGGGAGCGAGTAAAATTGTTAAAGAATGCAACAAACAGCACTACACGATAACTACACACGCAAAAATGTATACTCATAAAAATAAGAAAAATGGAGACAAAATGAAAAAGAGTTTATTGGGTACTTTGTTACTCTCAAGTTTGGCGTTTGGTGCTGGTTTTATGAGTATGGTTGATACAAAAGATCTGCATATCATGCTCTCAAGCGAGAAGGTTTTAAGTGAGGGCGACAATACGATTGTAGTTGAGCTAAACCGAGATGGGCATGGTGGAGATGTTGTTGTTGCAAAAGATGTACGCATCAAGTTTTTCATGCCAGAGATGCCAGGCATGCCGTACATGGAGTCAAAAGACATTTGTAAAAAAGTTGGCTCTAACTTTGAGTGTAAGATCAACTTCTCGATGAACGGAACATGGCAGTATCAGATCTTTATCAAAGATGATAAGGGTGTTGATTATAAAGAGAGAGGGAGTGTAAACTTAGGTCACGCGTCTAATCACGATCACTCTCATCACAACCACTAGGACTAAACGATGAAAACGCTAAAACTTTTACTACTTCCACTTCTTTGTTTTGGGCTTGAGTTTGATGAGATCTTTGATCAAACTCTCAACAATTCGCCCCAGATCTTAGCAAAGTATGAAAAGGTTTTAGCATCACGACACGCTATAGATGCCGAGGTTGTTTATAAAAACCCAGTTATAAACATAGGCATAAACAACCTGCCACTCAACGATAACTTTTTAAGTAGAGACATAGACTCTATGCAAAACCAATACATTGGCATTTCACAAGAGTTTGAGACCTTTGGAAAGCTAGATCTAAAAGAAGCAATGCTTAGAGTTGATACTCTCATTTTAGAGTATGAGCTAGAAGATTTGAAGATAGATCTATATAGAAAAATAGCCCTCTTAGTTGAAGAGATCCAGACAAAGGAGTCCATTTTAGAGCTAGTAGATCAAAGAAAAGAAAGCTTAGAAGTTTTGCTTAACTACTATGAAAGAAGTGTCTCTCTTAGTGACTCTCTAAAGTCAAGCGTAGATCTAAGTCGCAAGATCTTTGAGCTTGAAGATGAAAGTTTTGTCATTAAAGATGAGTTGGCTTCACTAAAACATGAATTTAAATATCTAAGCTCACAAGAGTTTAGAGGCGTTAGTCGTGCCAAAATAAGTGATAGTTTTACAGATGAGGGTTTAAAAAATTCCCCAGCAGCTAAGATCTTAGAACTTCGCACAAAACGCTTTGATCTGCAAAGTAAGTTAGAACAAAGAGAAAAGTACTCAAATATAACTCTAAGCATGAGCTACAACAATCGCCAAAACTTCGATGACTATCTCTCCTTTTCTACCTCTTTTGCACTTCCTATATATGGAAGTGAAAATGCAAAAGTAAGAGTTGCAAAAGCACTATCTTCAGAGGCATTTCAAAAGCAAAGTGACTTTCACAAAAGCAGAGTTAGTCTTTTTCATAAGAGCCAAAAAAGAGTGGAGTATCTTAGAAAAAGACTCAACTCTCTTGAAGATCTTGAGCTTAGATACAGCGAGTTAGAAGCTTACGAAAACTCTAACATTGCAAACTCCATAACGCTAGAGAAAAAGGTAGAAAACCAAAACTTGATTCTAGAGTTAAAAGTGCAAAAACTAAGATACAAACTTGACATAAAAAAAGCCATGTTTGAGCTTTACTACATTACAAAAGAGAGTCTATCATGAAGATCATAATTTTAATAGTTTTTTTAGTACTTGCTTCAAACGCTAAAACATTTGAACAAGCTTTTAACATAAAAACAACAAAAGCAAAATTTCAAACAAAAAAAGTAACAAAGAGCTACTACGCGACCACTTCTTACGATGAGAGTCGCATTTATGAAGTAAGCCTAAGATTTGATGGTTTTATAGAGACGCTTTATGCAGATGAACTTTACAAGAGTTTTAAAGTGGGCGATAAGCTTTTTGAGATCTACTCTAAAGAGATCTTTACACTAAAGAGTGAGCTTGACTCATCTCGTGATTTTAAAAAGATCCAAAGTACTATTTTACAAAAACTAAAGCTCTATGATCTCGATAGTGAGGCTATAAACGCTAAGGGCGAGAGCGTATCTATAAAGAGTAAATTTAACGGTTTTGTTGTAGAGAAAAATGTGTTTAAAGGCTCTTATGTTAAGGCTGGATCTACTCTTTTTAAAATTGCAGATAGCTCTAAAATGTGGGTTATTGCAAAGGTTTACCAAAAAGATCTGGCGTTTGTAAAAGAGGGAATGAGTGTGAGCGTAAATATAGAGGGTTTTGTTCAACCAATAGAGGCAAAAGTAAGCAAGATCTACCCAAAGATCAACAAAGAAGATCTAAGCTTCGATGTAAGAGTAGATCTTGACAACAAAGATGCAAAAATCTTTCCAGATATGTTTGCAAAAGTGCACATCTCTAAAGATATAAAAGAAGCTCTTACACTTCCAAAAGAGGCAATTGTAAAGAGAGATGGCAAGCTTTTCGTTTTTACAAAAATCTCTAAAACAGAGTATGAGCCACAAGAAGTAAGTGCTAAGTATATGGGCGGATATTATGAAGTGTTTAGCGGAGTAAACGAGAACACAGAAGTCGTTGTAAACGCACTATTTCTACTAGATAGTGATGCACAAACAAACGGATACTATATGAGTGAGGAGTGGTAACAGATGGTTGAAAAAGTCATAGATTTTAGTTCTAAAAATATATTTTTAGTTCTTCTAATATCGGTTTTACTAACTACCATAAGTCTATTTAGCGTCAAAAATCTATCACTTGACGCTCTTCCAGATCTCTCTCCGCCACAAGTGATTTTGCAAGTCTCTTACAAGGGGCAATCTCCAAAGATTATAGAAGAACAAGTCTCTTATCCGCTCATTAGCTCACTTATGTCGCTTCCAAACATAAAAACCATAAGAGCAATGAGTAGTTTTGAGAACTCTCTAATTTACATTATATTTAAAGATAGCACCGATATTTACGATGCAAGAAGCAGGATCTTAGAACAACTCTCATCCATAATTCCAAATCTTCCAAGCGATGCAAAAGTCAGTATGGGTCCAGATGCTACGGGAGTTGGTTGGGCTTACCAGTATATTTTAAAGTCCGACAAACTAAACCTCTCAGAGCTTAGAGATTATCAAGATTACTACTTAAAGTATGGTCTTTTAGGGGTTGATGGAGTTAGTGAAGTAGCCGCTGTTGGTGGCTTTGTTAAGAGTTACCAGCTTTTAGTAGATCAAGATAAGATGGTAAAGCATAACATCGGCATAAGCGAGATCATAAATGCCTTAAAAGAAAACAACCAAGACATAGGCGGTGGCGTTCTTTTAGAAAATGGATATGAGAACATCATACAAGCTCGTGGATATGCAAAGAGCATGGCTGATTTGGAAAATATTACGCTAAAAGTTGATGGTGTTTTACCACTAAAACTAAAAGATATAGCTGAGCTTAGTGAAGTTCCAGAGCCAAGACGTGGAGTAGCTGACTTTAATGGCGAGGGCGAAGTTGTAGGCGGGATCGTTTTAGTTAGGTATAAAGAAAACACTTATGAAGTTTTGCAGAGGATAAAAGAGAAAATAGCAACCCTGCAAAGCGAAGATGTAGAGATAGTGACCGCTTATGACAGAAGTAAACTCATAGACAGAGCCATCGACACACTTAAGCGAACGCTTATAGAAGAGTCCATTATTGTCATAATTATCATCGCTCTCTTTTTATTTCATGCCAGATCTGCACTTATTGTCATCATCGTACTTCCGCTAACTGTGCTTTTTAGCTTTGGACTTATGAGTTTTTTCAACATCGGCTCAAATATTATGAGTTTAGGAGGAATCGCCATTGCCATTGGTGCGATGGTAGATGCTTCCATTGTGATGATAGAAAACGCTCACAAACATCTCAGTAAAAGCGATGGCACAAAGACAAGGCGAGAGATAATCGTAGAGTCTTCAAAGCAAGTTGGGCGACCTATATTTTTCGCACTTATGCTCATAGTAGTCTCATTTTTGCCAATCTTCGCACTTGAAGGTCAAGAGGCAAGACTCTTCTCGCCTTTAGCTTTTACTAAGACTTTTGCGATGCTTGTAGGTGCATTTCTCTCTATAACTCTTGTTCCAGTTTTAATGCTCTTTTTCATCAAAGGAGAGATAAAAGATGAAAATCACAATCCAATAAATAGATTTTTCATCTTTTTATATATGCCACTATTAAAGCTTGCACTAAAATTTAAATACATTATCTTAGCTCTTAGTATTGTTAGTGTGGCTTATATCTTTCCACTCTACAATGCTCAAAAGTGGGAATTTATGCCACTGCTAAATGAGCAAGACTTTATGTATATGCCCGTTACACCTTATGGCATAAGTGTAGATCTAGCTAAAGATCTCACACATGAGACGAGTAAAATCATCAAAAATTTTCCTGAAGTTGACACGGTTTTTGGAAAAGCTGGTCGAGCTGATAGTTCTACAGATCCAGCTCCACTTGCCATGATAGAGACAATCATCACATTTAAGGATAAGTCACTTTGGAGAGAGGGCATGACTTATGAGAGACTAATGAGCGACATGGACAAAGCACTTCAAATAAAAGGGCTTATAAACTCATGGACTTATCCTATACGAGGCAGAATCGATATGCTTTTAACTGGCATACGAACACCTCTTGGCATCAAGCTTTATGGGGATGACAATGGAGTCCTAGAAGATCTAGCATCTAAGATAGAGCAAAAACTAAAAGGCTTAGATCTCACTCAAAATATCTCTGCAGATAAGTCAAACAGCGGATACTTTTTAAACATAGACATAAAGCAAGATGCACTCTCAAGATATGGTCTTAGTAAAAAAGAGATACTAGATACTCTCTCTTTTGGAGTTGGAGGGATTGGAGTTAGCACTTTTATTGATGGACTAAAAAGACACTCTGTTTCTATGAGGATAGATGCCCAGCAGAGAGATAGTATTGAGAGTATAAGAGAGTTAAAAGTAAAGACAAAACTTGGATTTTTGCCTCTCAATATCTTTGCAGATATAGAATTTAGTGAGGGTGCTAGTGTTATAAAGAGTGAAAAAGGTATGAAAGTCTCATTTATTTACATTACACCAAAGAGTGGTGTGAGTTCAGAGGAGTATAAAAATGCTGCAAAAGAGATTATCAAAGATATCAAATTTCCTTCTTCTTTTTACTATGAGTTTGCAGGAGAGAGTGAGTATTTAGAATCCGCAAAAGAGAGGTTAACGCTTATAGTTCCCATAGTTATTTTTGCGATTTTTGTGCTTATATATTTTGCTCTAAGAGATCTAACAAACTCTTTAATAGTCTTTTTTACTCTTCCTTTTGCAATTCTTGGAGGACTGCTCTACATCGACTACCTCGGATTTAATCTCTCTGTAGCTCTGATAGTCGGATTTTTAGCACTTTTGGGCATTGCCGCGGAGACTGCTATTGTTATGATCATTTACTTGCAAGAAGCGGTAGAAGAGAAGAGTTCAAGCCTCAAAGATGCCATCATCAGAGGTTCAGCTCTTAGACTTCGTCCAAAACTTATGACGGTTTTCTCCATACTTGGCGGACTGATCCCCATTATGTACATAGATGGAGTTGGAAGTGAAGTTATGCAACGCATCGCTGCACCGATGTTAGGCGGTATCGTTACATCAGCAATTCTCACACTTTTTCTTATCCCTATTCTTTATTCCCTAAGAAAAGATAGTACAATCTCAAAATGAAAATACTACTTTTAGAAGATGATATCATCCTTAGTGAGATCTTACATGAGCATCTAAGTGAGCAAGGTTTTATAGTAGATCTTGCTTTTGATGGCGAAGATGCTTATGATAAGATCTTAGCCAACTCCTACGATCTTTTGCTTCTTGATGTAAATGTTCCAACACTTGATGGTTTTGAGCTTTTAAGAGTACTAAAAGAGCAAAGCATTACAACTCCTACTATCTTTATAACTTCACTAGAGAGTGCTAAAGATCTAAAGAGAGGTTTTGATCTAGGTTGTGATGACTACCTAAAAAAACCCTTTGAACTTTTAGAACTTGACACTAGGATCAACTATGTTTTAAAGTCTCTTCAAAGCACAAAAATTACAATAGATGCTGAGAGATATCTTGATAAACTCAGCTTTGAACTTGTTGATTGTGACAAAAGAGTAAAACTCTCAAACAAAGAGTTTCAAATAGTAGAGTATCTTTTAAAACACAAAGAGAGCGTCACAAGCCATCAAGAACTTATAGCCAACATCTGGCAAGATGGGCAGATCCCTAGTGAAGCTACCATTAGAACTTACATAAAAAACATAAGATCTCTATTTGGCAAAGAGTTTATAACTACTATAAAAGGAGTCGGTTATAGAATTAACTGCTAGTGAGAAAAAGTCACATTATGGCTTTTTAGGACTCTACTTAGGCTCATCGATTTTACTTATATTTTTTATGGCTATAAGCTTCTATGGTTATGAGTCTAAAAGCATTGAAGCATTAAACAAAGAAAAAATGCACTCACTTTCATCGAGCATTTCATCTAAAATCATTACCTCATATATGAATGATGAGCCTCTTATAGTCAGAGAGATTGCGGGTTTTGAGATATCTCTCTATGATGAAGAAAAAACCCTCATAAAAGGTAAAAAGCAAAAAGATGTCGAGTTTAAAGAGGGTTTTTATAGAACTAAAGAGTTTGAATACTTAGTAGATCTAAGCCCACAGATGCACCACGGTGTAAAGTACCTCATAACTAAAAGCATAAAAAAAGACGATGAGCACATAGCTCTTATAAAAAACATACTCCTTATCTCTTTTTCTTCTATATTTGTCATCGTTATAGTTGGGTACTTTTTATCGAAGATGTTTTTAAAACCTATACAAAACGAGAGACTAAAACTAGACAAGTTTATAAAAGACTCAACTCACGAGCTAAACACTCCTATAACTGCCATTCTTATGAGTGTTGAGAGACTTAAAAAACAAAACATAGATGAGAAAATACTCCAAAGAGTAGAGATAAGCTCCAAAAGAGTACAAAAGATCTATGCAGATCTGACCTACTTGCTTTTAGAAGATAACCATAAAGAAGTGAAGAGTATAAACCTAAAAGAAGCACTTCTTGGCGAACTTGCTCTTTATGAAGATCTAGCACTTAAAAAGTCCATCACAATAGAGAAAGATCTAGAAGATGTATATATATCTATGGATGAATCAAGCGTGCAAAGGCTCTTTAGTAACCTACTCTCAAACGCCATCAAGTATAACAAAAATAGTGGCTATATCAAGATAGTTTTAAACAAAGAAATCTTTAGCATTACAAATAGTGGAAAAACTATAAACAAAGCCTCTCAAGAAAAAGTATTCGAGAGATACTACAGACAAAACAAGCATGAGGGAGGTTTTGGAATAGGGCTTGACATTGTAAAAAGAGTCTCACAGATGTACAACCTTGAGATAGAACTAAGTTCAAACGAGCAAGAGACCGAGATAAAACTTCACCTAAAGAGCACAACTACAAAAATGATATAATGTCAAAAATTTAAAACCCAGCAGGATAATTAAACTTATGCAATTTAACATAGATGCTACTTCAAAAAAAGCTCGTGCTTGTACTATAAAAACAGCCCATTCAACTATAAAAACACCAGTCTTTATGCCTGTGGGAACACTTGGAAGCATAAAAGCTCTTGATATGGAGGATGTGCTTGATACTCTAGGGGCTGAGATAATTTTGGCAAACACTTATCATATCTATCTTCGTCCTGGTGATGAGACAGTTGCAAAGATGGGAAAACTTCATGGTTTTACTACATTTCCTAAGAGTTTTTTAACTGATAGTGGTGGCTTTCAAGCTTTCTCACTAAGTGATATCTCAAAACCAAAAGCTGATGGTATAGAGTTTAGATCTCATATAGATGGCTCAAAACACTTCTTTACTCCAAAAAAAGTTATAGATATTCAAAACAATCTCGGCTCTGACATTATGATGGTTTTAGATGATTTAGTCGCACTTCCAGCTTCACAAGAACGCATCAAACTTAGCATCGAGAGAACTACAGAGTGGGCAAGAGAGAGCATTGAGTACTTTAGACAAAAGCAGAAAAATGGTGTTGGAGTAGATCAAAATATCTTTGCCATCATTCAAGGTGGAACTGACAAGGCTTTTAGAGAAAAGAGTGCTAAAGAGCTATGTGAACTTGACTTTGATGGTTTTGCCATTGGAGGGCTCTCTGTGGGTGAACTTAACAACGAGATGTATGACACAGTTGAGCACACAACGCAGTTTATGCCAAAAGATAAACCTCGCTATCTTATGGGGGTTGGAACGCCAGAGGATTTGATAGAAAACATAGAGAGAGGAATCGATATGTTTGACTGCGTAATGCCTACAAGAAATGCAAGAAATGGAACTCTCTTTACCTCATTTGGCAAGATAAATATCAAAGGTGCTTCATTTAAAGAAGATAACTCGCCAGTAGATCCAGAGTGTAAATGTCTAACTTGTCAAAGATACTCAAGAGCCTACCTAAACCATCTCTTTAGAACGCGTGAAATAACATACTTCCGCCTTGCAACCCTGCACAATCTACATTACTATCTAAATCTTATGAGAGAAACTAGAGAGGCGATACTACAAGACAGATATAGTGAGTTTAAAGCGGAGTTTTATAAAAAAAGAGAGGCATAAAAAGTTGAGTGCTTTGAACAATTATTAAGGTAGATCCTGAATCAAGTTCAGGATGACGGTTTTTCATTCAAGATGACACCACTCCGTCATTTAGTGCTTGATGGGGAATCTAGTTTATAGATTAATCAGAGGGTTCAATTATATAAAAAATCAAACTATTTAGTCAAAGTTAAAATCTTTTTGTGAGCCATCAAGCATAAGGAGTCTGCAACTTCTCTCTAAGACAGCTAACTTCTTCGCCATCTCATGTAAATCTCTGTTAAATGAGTAGACTCCATAACCTCTGATAACCATTATATTTGTTTTTTTTGTTTGAAAATAGTAGGCTATCTCACTTTGAGCTCGCTCATACCAATCTTCAAACTGTTTTGGATCTACTATCTCAATAGAGCCAAGCTCTTTAAAACCGAAATAATCTTTTGGTTTTATTATGCTATGTTCAAGCGAGTAGGCAGTTGTAAATGGAGGCATCGTAAAAGAGACAAACTTTGCATCAGAGATCTGTGAATAGATGCTAAAGTGTATCTTTGAGTCGATGCTCGCTTGATTCCATCTATAATCTTTTTTAAAATAAAGCTCTATCATAGAGTCTTCATTTAAAGCATCAAAAACTGCATCTTTTGTATTTATAAGAAATCTATTTGTTTCCGTTTTTGCAGAGATAGAACCATGATAGATCCCAAAGAAATCTTTTCTAAACATGGAGAGTGCTAGAGTTTTTAGCTTGTTTTTTAAGTGTTCTCTGCCCATAAAATTATTTAAACCAGCTTTTCATCTTCTCTATAGCAGAGTCAAGCACTCCCTCGTGTGGCTTAGACTCGATGCCAAAAGAGTCTTGTAATTTTTTAAGCAACTCTTTTTGCTCATCATTTAGTTTTTTAGGATAAGAGATATTTACCTGAGCTATCAAGTTTCCTTTTCCATGTCCATGAACATCTTCAACACCCTCACCTCTAAAAGTAAAGTGTTGTTTGTCTTTTGTACCAATATCTAGCTTTAATTCCAACTCACCTCTTAGAGATGGAATAACAAGAGTCTCTCCCGCTACTGCTTGAGTAAAAAATACAGGAATCGCAATATAGACATCATTGCCATCTCTTTGGAAATGCTTATCTGGTTTTACTCCAAAAGTTACATAGAGATCTCCACGCATACCCTTTTTACTAACATTTCCTTTGCCAGATACTCTTAAGCGATTGCCCTCATCTATACCTTTTGGTATCTTGATGCTAACACTCTCTTGAACTTCCTCAAAACCCCTTCCCTTACAGCTATTACAAGCATCAGCTACAGAGCTTCCTGTTCCTTGACACACTGGACAAGTTTGTGAAAAAGTCATAAAACCTTGTTTCATATAGACTTGACCTTGACCCTTACACTGAGCACAAGTTGAGAGCTTTGCATCTTTTGCACCAGTTCCCTTACAAGGTTTACACGCTTTTTTGTAGGTAAACTCTATCTCTTTTTCACATCCAAAAATAGCTTCATCAAATGCGATATACATTTCTACATTTAGATCTAGTGGATATTTATCCATATCCGCTGGATTTTGGCGGCGGCTTCGCCCACCTCCAAAGCCACTAAACATCTCTTCAAACATAGATCCAAGATCATCAAAACCACCAGAAGATTGACTTCTGCCACCCATACCTTGAAGTCCCTCTTTACCATAACGGTCATAGATACTTCTTTGTTTATCATCACTTAAACACTGATATGCTTCGTTGCATATTTTAAACTTATGTTCAGCCTCTTTGTCACCTGCATTTTTATCTGGATGAAACTCTTTAGCTAATCTTCTATAGGCTTTTTTTATAGTAGTTTTATCGGCATCCTTACTTACTTCAAGTATTTCATAATAGCTCATATCTTGCATAGTTTATAATATCCTAACACATAAATTTTTTGCAATTATATCGTTTTTAATTTAATATATGTATAATTGCCCTCATGAGACAAATCACTATTATATTACTAAGCATTTCTCTTTTTTTCTGGGGATGTTCTAAAAAACCACATATCAAAATCAAAGAGTTACCAAACACCTACTTAAGCGAGTCTAGCTTTGATGACCTTGCTCAATGGGAGGATGAAAACCATCAAGAGGCGCTCAAAAGTTTTGTCAACAACTGCAATAGCAAAAAAGCGCAAGAGATCTATGGCTTACTTTGTAAAAAGGCATTGGTAGCTACAGATCCAAAGAACTTTTTTGAATCTGAGTTTAATCTTTACACGATTGTGCCACAAAATAGTGAGGATAAAGGATTATTAACGGGTTATTATGAACCTACCTTAAGAGGATCTCTTACAAAAGAAGAGCCATATATATATCCAGTATATGAAGAACCAACAGATCTTATAAGTGTTGAGTTATCTAGTATATATGAAGATTTAAAAAACTACAGATTAAGAGGTCGCTTAGAGGGAAATAAGTTAGTTCCTTACTATAAAAGAGAAGATAGCGACAAGATAGATGCAGAGGTTATTTGTTATAGTGATTCAAAGCTTGATATCTTTTTTTTAGAGATTCAAGGCTCAGGACGAGTGGAGTTAGATAATGGTGAGAATATCTATGTCGGCTATGCAAATCAAAATGGTCACAAATATAACTCTATAGGAAAATATCTTATAGATCAAGGCGAGATAAATCGTGAAGATATGTCAATGCAAAATCTAAGAGAGTGGCTAAAGAAAAATCCAAACAGAATCGATGAAGTTCTAAACTACAACAACTCACTAGTCTTTTTTCAAAAAAAATCACATAGTGCATCTGGAGCTCTAGGGCTTGTTTTAGAACCAATGCGCTCAGTTGCAGTGGATCCGAACAAAATCCCTCTAGGAAGCGTCCTCTTTTTAAAATCAAAAATAGATGATAAAGATATAAACAGAGTTGTAGTGGCTCAAGATGTAGGCGGTGCAATAAAAGGCACGCTTAGAGCTGATATGTTTTTTGGTTCAGGCGAAGATGCAAGGCATAGTGCTGGACACCTCATCTCACCTCTTTCTTTGTGGATACTTCTGCCAAAGGAAGCTAAATGAAGCACTCTCTAGATAAGTTTAACCGTCTTGTTGATGCTCTTCAAGAGTTGCCAACTATTGGTAAGAAATCTGCAACAAGACTGGCTTATCATATGCTTATCAAAGATAGTTTTGTGGGGATGAAAATTTCTCACAGCATAGAAGAAGCACTAGGATGCCTCAAAAAATGTACTAAATGCGGTGGCATGACTGAAGATGAATTGTGTTTTATCTGTTCAGATGAGAGAAGAGATGCGAGCACTCTTTGCATCATAGAAAATGCAAAAGATATACTGCTTTTTGAAGACAATGGTCTCTTTGATGGTAGATATTTTGTACTAGATTCATTAGAAGAGCTTAGCATTTCAAACCTCTTTAAGATAGTTGAGAGTGGAGTAAATGAGATAATCTTCGCCCTTACTCCTTCTATTGCAAACGATGCTATTATGATGTATATAGAAGATAAGCTAGGTTCATTTAAAATAAATTTTTCTAAAATTGCGCAAGGTGTACCAACTGGTGTAAGTTTAGAAAATATAGATATATTATCGCTCACAAGAGCCATAGAAGATAGAGTAAAGGTTTAAATATGAAGTATATTTTGGTTTTGGTTTTTTTAGTTTTAAGCCTTATGGCTGCTGAGAGAAAGTATAAAGAAATTGAGAGTTATGATATTACTAATATAGAAGATGAAATCTCAAAAAAAAGTATGCGAAAGTGGTTAGATGAAGATTTTGGACTAAAGCCACATAGAGCAAATTATCTCTTACCATATGGATATAGAAATGGTGATTATAAATCTTATGTTCCTACGGATGAGTATAGAAATACAGAAGCTGAGCTTCAAGTGAGTATTAAACTATATCTTGGAACAAATCTTTTAGGATTTGATGAGAGTTACTACTTAGCTTATTCACACCTAGCATTTTGGCAAATCTTTGCTGAATCTTCTCCATTTAGAGAGACTAACTATACCCCTGAGGCTTTTGTTGATTTTCCTGTTATAAAAAGAGAAACTTACTTCAACATGAGATCTCTAAGACTAGGAATAGCTCACACTTCAAATGGTCAAGGAAGTAACAAAGGTGTTACCTATGCTGATCCTAGCCAAAACCCAGGAAACCGCTCAAGAAATGTCAACCTTATATACACAGAACTATCATTTCAACACGATACACTTCTTACAGAACTAAAATTTTATGCTCCTCTTCCAGGTACTGCAAATGATGAAGATAACCCAGATATCATGGACTATCTAGGATATACATCTATAAAATTTAACTACTTCTTAGGACATCATATGTTCACTCTTATGGCTAGAGGAAATTTTGCAACAGGATATGGGGCGGTAGAGTCAACATATTCATATCCACTTATAGATGATGCTTACTTTTACACAAAGATATTTAGTGGTTATGGAGAGAGTCTTATAGACTACAATAATGATATAACTAAGTTTTCTATAGGTTTTAGTTTCTCAAGATAAATAGTAACTAGCCTCACTCATACTTGAGTAAAACTCTACCTTATCTAAAACATGGGTTTTGTTTAGTTTTAGGAGTTGGGCTTTGTCATGCTCTTTTGCTAGGATAATGATTTTAATATCATTTTTTTCTAGTTTTGTTATGAGATTTTTTAGTGTAAACATAGCAGTTAAATCCATAAAAGGAACATCTAAAATATCTATGATGACTATTTTAGTGTTTAAAATAGAGTTTGCTTTGTTCTCAAAAGCTGTACTAGATCCAAAGAAAAAAGCGCCATTAATCTTTATAACTCTTATTTTTTTCTCTGTTAAATCCAAGTCTATCGCTTCATCTTTACTTGTAGCTTCTACTAAACTTATCTCAGACTCTTTTGTAATTCTATAGACTATAAGAAGTGCTGCTAAGACTATACCAACCCCAACTGCCGCTATTAGATCTACAAAAACCGTAGTAAAAAAAACAACTAACATAACACTTAGATCATGTTTAGGAGCTTCTTTGTAGATAGAAATAAATCTATAGTCAAGTATTTCAATCCCTACTTTTACAAGGATTCCTGCAAGAATAGCAAGTGGGATCTGCGATGCTAATGGTGCTAAAAAGAGGACTATTAAAAGAAGTGTTATAGAGTGTACCATTCCAGATATTTTATTAGTGCCACCACTTTTTATGTTTAAAACAGTTCTCATAGTAGCTCCAGCTCCAGGAAGAGAGCCAGTTATTGCACAGAGAGAATTTCCTATACCTTGACCAATAAGTTCTCTGTTTGGTTTGTGTTTTACCCCAGTTACAGAGTCTGCAACTATGGAAGTCAAAAGAGTATCAATGGATCCAAGAATTGCTAGTGTAAAAGCTAAAGATAAAATTGTGCTGTAGTGTGAGAAGTCCATTGATGGCATAACAAATGATGGTAAAGATGATGAGATCTCGCCTATAGTCTCTACTTCTAAACCGAGGTAAACACTTAGTGGAGTTAAAACTCCTAAAGCTATAAGTGGAGCTGGTACTATTTTTTGTAATTTTGAGGGTATGAAAAACATAAGAAAAAGAGTAGCACTAGAGAGCATAAAAGTGCTAAAGTTTATGTTTAAAAGGTTCGATGGAAGTTGGATGAGAATGTCTATAATTGAAGAGTTACTCTCTAGTCCTAAGTATGGATTTATCTGCAAAATTATTATAATTATACCTATCCCACTCATAAAACCAGAGATAACAGGGTAAGGGATGTACTGAACGAATTTACCAATCTTTGAGATCCCAAAAGCAATTTGGAATATTCCAGCTAAGAGTATAGTAGTTACAATAAGACCTAAATCAGAATTTAGACTAACAATAGCAGCTGCAATTACCACGGTCATAGGTCCAGTAGGACCTGAGATCTGAGTTGGAGTTCCACCAAAAACAGATGCGAAAAACCCTAAAATAATAGCACCATAAATTCCTGCACTAGCACCCAAACCACTAGAGACTCCAAATGCTAAAGCTAAGGGTAAAGCGATAACAGCAACACTAATCCCACCAAAAATATTTTCTTTAATTTTCAACTTTTTATCCATTTTAATATTTGAAGCCATTATATATCTATATTCTTTAATAACTCTAAAAGTAACCTTTAAACTTTGCTCATCTAAAGATATGATAGTATTTCATAAAATTAAAACCCTAAGATATAAAGGAAGTGTTGGTGCAACATCTCATAGAGCAAAACTGGCATAGTTTAGAAACTCAAAAGATTATAGATCTTTTTCAAAGTAATGAGAGAGATGGTCTTGGCTCACTTAGTATCAAGCATAAAGAAGAATTTTTTGGTAAAAATAAGTTAGAGCAAAAAGAGCAAGACTCTCAAGTTAAAAAGTTTTTCCTGCAGTTTCATAATGCTCTTATTTATATACTTTTAGGTGCATCTATCATCACTGCTTTTTTACATGAGTGGGTAGATAGTGGCGTTATATTTGGGGTTGTTATCATCAATGTCATTATCGGTTATATACAAGAAGCAAAGGCTCAAGAGGCAATAGACTCACTAAAAGAGATGATGCAAACAGGGGCTATAGTTATTAGAGATGGCAAAAAGAGAAGTATAGACTCAACAGACTTAGTTCCTGGAGATATAGTGATGCTAGAGTCTGGCTCAAAAGTGCCAGCAGATCTAAGACTCATAGAAGCTAGAGACTTAAAAGTAGATGAGTCAATGCTTACAGGAGAGTCACTTGCAACCCAAAAAAACATCCTAACTCACTCAGAAAATATCATCTTAAGTGATAGAAAAAATATGACTTTCTCTGGTACATTTGTAACTTATGGTCGTGCTAAAGGTATAGTAGTAGCTACTGCAAACCATACAGAGCTAGGGAAAATAGCTCATATGATCCAAAATACAACCGCCATAGATACCCCACTTACAAAAAAAATAGCATCCTTTTCTAAGTTACTCTTATATGTCATCCTAGCACTTGCTGCCTTTACTTTTTTAGTCGGAATACTTCAAGAAAACAGTGCAGTTGATACTTTTATGGCATCAGTCGCTCTTGCAGTTGGAGCTATCCCAGAGGGCTTACCAGCTGCGGTTACTATCACTCTAGCCATTGGAGTTTCACGCATGGCAAGTAAAAATGCCATTATAAGGAAACTACCAGCGGTTGAGACACTAGGAAGTGTTACTACAATATGTTCAGATAAAACAGGAACACTTACACAAAATAAAATGAGCGTTACCAATGTCTTTTGTGCAAGAGAGTCCTACGAAATAAGTGGAGATGGATATAACCCTGTTGGAGATATTTTAAAGGGTGGTGTAAAACAAGAGAGTTTCAACGTTGATTTAGTTGAAATTTTACAAGCTGGATATCTTTGCAATGAGTCTTACTTAGTAAACAAAGATGGAGTTTATGATATTAGTGGAGATCCAACTGAGGGCGCTTTGATAGTTAGCTCTTTAAAGTGTGGCTGGGATGAACATAGACTAAATAAATCATTTCCTAGAGTAGATCTCTTACCTTTTGAATCAGATAGACAATTTATGGCTAGTATCAACTTAGATGTGCAAAATGAGCAAAATATTATCTACGTTAAAGGCTCTATAGAAGTTGTGTTAAAGATGTGTGAATTTGAACTAGTTAACTCTCAAGCATTACCAATAGAAAAAGAGCAAATTTTAAAGCGCTTAAGTGAGTATGCAAGCAGAGGTTTAAGAGTTTTAGCTATGGCTAAAAAACCAACAAATTCTGAGCTGATTCAAGATTGTGAGCTAAAAGATGGCTTTGTATTTTTAGGGCTTCAAGCTATGATGGATCCACCAAGACAAGAAGCTATAGAAGCAGTCAAAGAGTCTAAAGAAGCTGGGATAAATGTCATTATGATAACAGGAGACCACTCACTTACTGCTTTTTCTATAGCTAAAATGATGTCAATAGTAAGTGAAGATGCAAAGTATGAAGATTCAACACTTTTAGGCTCTCAAATGCTAGATCTTAGCGATGAAGAATTAATAGAGAAACTAAAGAGTGTTAAAGTCTTTGCAAGAGTAGAACCAGAGCAAAAACTCCGCATTGTAGATGCTCTTCAAGCAAGAGGCGAGATAGTTGCCATGACTGGTGATGGAGTAAACGATGCACCAGCTCTAAAGCAAGCAGATATCGGCATAGCGATGGGTAGAAGCGGAACTGAGGTTGCAAAAGAAGCATCTGATATGATCTTAAGTGATGATAACTTTAGATCCATAGCTCTAGCCATAAAAGAAGGTAGGATAGTTTTTGACAATCTTATAAAGTTCATAACATGGACACTTCCAACAAACCTTGGAGAAGGACTTGTCATACTCTTAGCTGTAATGCTAGGTCTAACTCTTCCAATATTACCAGTTCAAATATTATGGATAAATATGTCAACTGCAATCTTTTTAGGAATGATGTTAATCTTTGAAGCAGGTGAAAAAGACATTATGAAAAGGCCGCCAAGAGATCCAAAAAAACCAATACTAAGCATGGAGATGATTCGTCAGATGTTAGTAGTTGGAGTCTATATGCTCATCGCATCTTATGGTATGTTTAACTATGCACTCTCAAGCGGTTATAGCGAGGAATATGCAAGAACTGTAGCTGTAAATATCTTCGTTTTTATTGAACTTTTTTACCTTTTCAACTGCAAAGAGTTACAACGTTCAGTCTTTAAAACAAATATCTTTAACAACTTATATCTACTTATAGGAGTTACTTTAATGGCTCTTATTCAAATCCTTTTTACTCACCTAGAGTTTATGAACACTATCTTTAAAAGTGAACCATTAGACATATCTACATGGGTAAAGATTATTATCATCGCTTTTGGTGTCATGTTTGTAGTTGAGATAAAGAGATACTTAGAGAGAAAAATTTTAAAAGGCTTTGGCGGTTGATGTAGAAATTATTGATTGGTTTTTAGGGGCATGATACTTAACAAAGTCCTTATTAATGAACATCTTGCTATTATTCGCTTAAATTTAAACTAAAAGAAAAACATAAAATATGGCACTAATAGACCTACAAAACATCTCCAAACACTACTCTGCTCAAAAGATTTTAATAGATGTGAATTTTCATGTAGATGAGGGTGAACGCATCGTAATCATAGGTAAAAATGGTAGTGGGAAATCTACTCTTATGAAGATAATTAATGGTTCACTCATGCAAGATGCAGGAGAGAGAATCACCAAGAGTGACTTAGAGATCAAAATGCTAGATCAAAGACCAAACTTTAAAGAGGGTCATAGTGTTAGAGAAGCTGTTGAAGATGGGCTTAGTGAGTTAAATGATGCCAAAAAAAGATATGACGAGCTCTCACTTCTTATAGCAGATGAGTATGAAAACAAAAAACTACTCGATGAGTATGAAAAACTCTCTAGTTATCTAGAGCACCATAACGCTTGGAATTTGGATGACAAAGTAGAGAGGATCATCCAACATTTTGATCTTGTGCAGTACGAGAGTAGACCAGTTGCACTTCTTAGTGGAGGCGAGCAAAGACGAGTCGCCCTAGCCTCTCTTTTACTTCAAAAACCAGATATTTTACTTCTTGATGAGCCTACAAACCACCTTGATGTCTACATGGTTGAGTTTTTAGAAGATCTCATTCTTAGAGAAAAATTTACACTTATTTTTATCTCTCACGACAGATATTTCATAGATAAAATCGCAACAAAAAGCATAGAGGTTGAAGACTGTTCACTTAGAGAGTATAGCGGTGGGTATAACGATTATTTGACTCAAAAAGAAGAGTACATAAGAACTCTTGCAAAGCAACATGAAAATCTTCTTGATGTACTAAAGAGAGAAAATGAGTGGTATGCAAGAGGTGTCCGCGCGAGGCTTAAGAGAAATGAGGGGCGAAAAGAGAGACTTATGACTCTTAGAGAAGATGCAAAAGTCAACCCTGCAAAGATCAAAAAGATGTCACTAGAGCTTCAAAGAGAGGCTAAGCACTTTAACCGAGACAAAAGCATTAACAAACAAAAGATGCTTTTTGAGGTAAAAAACCTCTACTTAACACTAGGAAGTAAAGAACTACTAAAAGACTTCTCAACTACCATACTTCAAAAAGATGTTATAGCCATAGTTGGACCAAACGGAAGCGGAAAATCTACTCTCTTAAAAGCACTTTTGGGAAGAATAGAGCCGACAAGTGGCGCTATTAAAATAGGTGAATTTAAAGTAGGTTACTTTGATCAACATCGTGAAATGCTAGACGATGACAAAAACCTCATAGAGACATTTTGTCCAAATGGTGGCGATAGAGTAAGTGTAAGAGGTAGAGATATGCATGTTTATGGATATCTTAAAAACTTCCTCTTTCCTAGAGAGTTTTTAGATAAAAAAGTAGGAACTCTAAGCGGTGGGGAGAAAAACCGCATAGCTCTAGCACTTCTTTTTACCAAAAATGTAGATATTCTCATTTTAGATGAGCCAACTAATGATCTTGATATTCCAACTATTAACATCTTAGAAGAGCAACTTACAAACTTTAGCGGTGCTGTAATTATTGTGAGCCACGATAGATACTTTGTAGATAAAATAGCAAAGAAACTTTTTATATTTAAAGATGACAAGCATATAGAAGAATCTTACCAACAATATAGCGAGTATTTAGAGCTTGAAAAAGAACTTAGTGAACTAGATCTGATGCAAAATGAGTCAACAAAAGTTAAAGAGACAAAAATTCAAAAAGAAGAAAAAACTAAAACATTAAAGCTTACTTTTAAAGAAAAAATTGCCTTAGAAAAACTACCTCTTGAGATTGAAGATCTAGAAAAGTTAATGGAGAAAAAGAACGAATGTTTAGCAGATCCAAAATGTTATGAAGAGATTGGCATAACAGCACTAGCAGCTGAACTTGAAAAACTAGAAGAACTTTATGAGCAAAAAATTGAAGAATTACTAACTATACAAGAAAAAGAAGAAGAGATAGAGTCGCTTTAGGTATGAGAGATTCATACCTAATTTTTACTATTGCTTAGACTCTTTTAGAGTGTCAGCAATTAAAAATGCTAACTCTAAAGATTGGTTTGCATTTAGTCTTGGGTCACAGTGAGTGTGGTAGCGAGAGCTTAGATCTTCTTCTGTTACCATAAAAGATCCACCAATACACTCAGTTACATTTTTACCAGTCATCTCTAAGTGAACTCCGCCAGCTATTGTTCCCTCAGCACGGTGAACTTGGAAGAATTGCTTCATCTCAGTTAGAACTGCATCTACTGGGCGAGTTTTAAAATTAGTTGATGATTTTATAGTATTTCCATGCATTGGATCACAGCTCCACAACACATTTATACCCTCTTTTTCAACTGCACGGATTAGTTTTGGCATACCCTCAGCCACTTTATTTGCACCCATTCTAACTATGATATTTAGTCTTCCTGCTTCATTTTCTGGGTTTAACTTTTCACATAGTCTTATGAGATCTTCTGGATCCATACTAGGACCTGCTTTTACGCCTATTGGGTTTTTTACACCACTTAAGTACTCAACATGAGCACCGTCAAGTTGACGAGTTCTGTCGCCAATCCAAAGCATGTGTGCAGATGTGTCGTACCAATCGCCACTTAGGGAGTCTTTTCTAGTAAAAGCCTCTTCATAAGGGAGTAGAAGTGCCTCATGTGAGATATAAAAATCTGTCTCGCCTAAGCTTCTAAATGTCTTAGAGTTTATTCCACAAGCTTGCATAAACTTTAGTGAGTTTTCTATCTCTTGAGCTAGTTGTTCAAACTTTTGCGAAATCTCAGTTTTGTTGGTAAATGCTAAATTCCACTTGTGAACTTGATGCAAATCTGCCATTCCACCAGTTGCAAATGCACGAAGTAGATTTTGTGTAGCTGCTGCTTGGTTATAAGCTCTGATCATTCTTTGTGGATCTGGAGTACGAGCCTCAGCAGTGAATTCCATACCATTTATAATGTCACCACGGTAAGAATCAAGTGTAACACCATCAAGTGTTTCTGTGTCGCTTGAGCGAGGTTTTGCAAACTGACCACCAACGCGACCAACTTTTACAACAGGGACACCGCCCGCATAAGTCATAACTACTGCCATCTGCATTAGTGCTTTAAATGTATCTCTAATACCATCAGCATGAAACTCACTAAAACTCTCAGCACAATCTCCACCTTGAAGTAAAAATGCTTTTCCCTCAGCTGCATCTGCTAACTGACCTTTTAATCTTTTTGCTTCACCTGCAAAAACTAAAGGAGGATAGTTTTCTAACTCTTTTAAAACTCTCTTTAGCTCATCTTGATCTGGATAAGTTGGTTGCTGTAATATTGGTTTTTCTCTCCAACTTTTTGGATTCCAAGTACTCATTATAAAACCTTAAATATATATTTTTTTGTTATTTTACACAAAAAATCTTAAAAAAGCTCTGACTTAAAGACCAATGTGGTGCTTTACACTTATAGTGAAAGTTTTTTTTATGCTTAGATAAGTATAATACCACAATATTTTAACTAGGATATCTCTAATGCAAAAAGATGAACTTATATCTCTGGCAAATGAAATGTGTAAAGAACTCTCAACCATTATCGACCAGCAAGAGAGTGCATCAAAAGAGCAAATAGCAAACTACCTAAGAGAATCTGCTCAGATCATCATGGATATAGACAATAAAGATATCACTAGTAAGGGTTTTGTAGAGTCTCTTTTTCACAATGCTTATAAAGAAATAGCAGACAAAAGCCTATCTTCATATGCAAACACAAACCAAAATATAGAAAAGCTTACAAAACTTCATGAAAAAACTCTTGTAGAGTGCAATACTCAGCATATAGATCTGCCATCGCTTACAACTAAGTTCAATGAAATTCAATTGCACATGAGCGATGAAGTAAAAAAAGCAAATGAAATAATAACTCAACTTACAACTCAAGTTAAAGTTCTAGAAGAGAAGTCAAACCTTGACTCTCTTACAAAAGTCTACAACAGACGAGCCTTATCTTCACATCTAAAAATGCTCTGTTCTAACGGTGATCTTCCTTATGAGTTTCACCTACTCATCTTAGATATAGATGACTTTAAAAGTATCAACGATAAACATGGTCACTTAGCTGGGGATAAGGTTTTAATCTTTATAGCAAATATTTTTAAAAAGACTCTAAGAGACGGTGATAAAGTATTTAGATATGGCGGTGAAGAGTTTGTGATCATTCTAAACCGTATTGATGATGAGCACTGCCTAAAAATCACAAAAAGACTTCTTGACATTGTTAGATCAAACAAACTTATTTACAAGGGTGAAGGGCTAAGAGTTACTATGAGCGTAGGTGTAACAAAATATAGTTCAGGAGACACTCCAGACTCCATCATAGCAAGAGCTGACAAGGCTCTTTATAAAGCTAAGAGTAGTGGCAAAAATCAAATGGTTTCGGAAAAGAAGTAAATGGAATTTAATTATTTTGACTTAGTAGCATCAGTTATCATACTTTTGCTTGGTTTAAAGGGGATAATAAACGGATTTTTCAAAGAGATTTTTGGTCTTATTGGAATCATCGGAGGTATTTTTGTTGCATCTCGCGTTGGAGATAGCGTCGGTAAAGCTTTGAGTGATGCAATCTTCAAACTTGACAATAGTGCAGCTATAAGCTTTTTAGGTTTTTTAGTAACGCTTGGTGTTTTTTGGGTTTTTATGATCATGATAGGCTATATCTTTAAAAAATTAAGTTTGCTAAGTGGGTTAGGAATTTTTGATAGAATCTTTGGGTTTGTCTTTGGGGCAAGTAAATTTTTCCTAATAGCTGCGGTAATTGCTCATGCTGCTTATAGTATAAAAGCTGTAAAAACTACCATAGAAGAACCTATGCAAAACAGCTTCTTATTTCCTGCTCTAGTTGCTACTGGTGCTTTTATCATGAAGCTAGATCCAGTTGAGATAAGTGATGATATAAACCAAAATATTGATAAAGTGACTAAACAAGTAACAGATAAGGTAAATTTGGAAGTAGAGCAAAACATAAAAAAATCTACTAATGAAATAGTTGAAAGAACTAAACAAGAGCTAGAAAATAAGCTTGAGATAAAGGATGAAAATGTCAAGAGTAACAACTGATTTTGATGATAGAACCATCGAATACGAGCAACTTTTAAAAGATTTTAAAGCACTTCTTAAAAAGAACTCTTTAAAGTTTACTATTCAAAGAGAAGTTATTTTAGAGACTCTTTATAACTCAGATGAACATCTAACTCCAGAGTCTTTGCATCATCTCATACAAGAGAAATTTCCAGATCTAAATACAGGAATAGCTACAGTTTATAGAACCCTATCTCTACTTGAAGACTCAAAGATGGTAACTTCACTATCTTTTGGTGCTCAAGGCAAAAAGTACGAGCTAGGAGCCAAAGAGCACCATGATCACTTTATATGTACTGAGTGTGGTGACATTGTGGAGTTTGTGGATGAAGAGATAGAAAAAAGACAACACATCATTGCAGATGAGTTAAACTTTAAGATGCAAGATCACTCTATGCAGATCTATGGCATCTGCCAAACATGTCAAGCTAAAGAATAGTAAGAAAAAACAAAGGAAAAAAATTGGCTTTTGAGAACAAACTTATACAACAAAGAATAGAAAAAGCAAAAATATTAAAAGATGCTGGATACAATCCATATGCTAATGATAATGCTAGAAGTACAACTATAAAAAAATATTTATATGTAAACTCAGATATAGAAGAAAAAGAGAACAAGAGAGATGAAAAACGACACTACTGTGTTAGTGGAAGAATAAAGTTTTTTAGAATGATGGGAAAAGCAAGTTTCATCAAGATCGAAGATGAAAGCGGAATGCTTCAAATTTATGTAGCAAGGGACAATCTTGCTGAAGGTTTTTACAATGATTTTTTCAAAAAACATTTTGAAGTTGGAGATATAGTTGAAGTTGGTGGTTTTCCTTTTATCACAGGTCAAGGTGAACTATCTCTCCATGCTACAGAAGTAAAAATGTTAACTAAAGCTATATCACCACTGCCTGAAAAATTTCACGGAGTAACTGATAAAGAGATTAGATATAGAAAAAGATATCTTGATCTTATCATGAATAATGATGCTAGAAAAACATTCACAATTCGCTCTCGTGTCATATCTTTAACTCGTCACTTTTTTGAAAACAAAGGCTTTTTAGAAGTAGAGACTCCTATGATGCATCCAATCCCCGGTGGGGCAAATGCGAAACCTTTTGTTACGCATCATAACGCTCTAGGCATTGACAGATACCTAAGAATAGCTCCTGAACTTTACTTAAAAAGACTTATAGTTGGTGGTTTTGAAGCAGTTTTTGAGATAAATAGAAACTTTAGAAATGAAGGTATGGACGCTACTCACAATCCTGAGTTTACTTCTATAGAGTTTTACTGGGCTTATAAAAACTATAAAGACCTTATAGAGATTACAAAAGAGTATTTTCGATATCTTTTTGAACATCTTAGTCTTCCAACTATTCTTCCATATGGAGATTTAGAAATAAACTTTGATAAATTTAGCGAGATCCCACTACTAGAGTCTCTTGTAACGATTGGTGAAGTTCCTCCAGAGATTATAAAAGACAAAAAAAGTATTGTAGAGTATTTAAGTGCAAGAAATTTTCCTGTAAAAGCTGAGATGACTCTAGGTCAACTTCAAGGTGAACTCTTTGATGCTTTTGTTGAGAAAAAACTTATCAACCCTACTTTTATAACAGAATATCCAGTTGAAATATCTCCACTTGCAAGAAGAAGTGATAAAAACTTAGATGTTACAGAGAGATTTGAACTTTTTATTGCTGGTCGTGAGATCTCAAATGCTTTTAGTGAGTTAAATGATCCTGTAGATCAATATGAGAGATTTAAAGCTCAAGTTGAAAATAAAGATGCTGGAGATGATGAAGCTCATGAAATGGATGAGGATTTTATCGAAGCACTAAGCTATGGAATGGCACCGTGCGCTGGACAAGGTATAGGAATGGACAGACTTGTGATGCTACTCACAAATGAGCACTCTATTAGGGATGTACTTCTTTTTCCTGCTATGAAACCTATAATAAACGAAGAAAAAGTCTCTGATGAAGATGCTTTAATTTAATAATAATACGAAGGAATAAATATGAGTTTTTTAAAAGAGTTTGACAAAGAGATATTTGATCTTTGCGAAAAAGAGTTAGAGCGTCAAAGTGACCACTTAGAGATGATTGCATCAGAGAACTTCACACTTCCAGCAGTTATGGAAGCTATGGGTTCAGTATTTACTAACAAGTATGCAGAAGGCTATCCAAACAAGAGATACTATGGCGGTTGTGAGTATGCTGATGGCGTTGAGCAGTTAGCAATAGATAGAGTTTGTGAGCTATTTGGATGTAAATTTGCAAATGTTCAACCTCACTCAGGAAGCCAAGCAAATGCTGCTGTTTATGCAGGCTTACTAAAGGCTGGAGATAAGCTTTTAGGTATGGATCTAAGTCATGGTGGTCACTTAACTCATGGTAGCAAACCTAGCTTTTCTGGACAAAATTATTCTAGTTTTACTTATGGTGTTGAGCTTGATGGTCGTATGGATTATGATAAAATCATGGAAATTGCAAAAGCTGTTAAACCAAAGATCATAGTTTGTGGGGCTTCAGCTTATGCTAGAGAGATAGACTTTAAAAAGTTTCGTGAGATTGCTGACGCGGTAGGTGCTATTATGTTTGCAGATATCGCTCATGTGGCTGGTTTAGTAGCAGCTGGTGAGCATCCAAGTCCATTTCCTCACGCTCATGTAGTAACAACCACTACACACAAAACACTAGCAGGTCCTCGTGGTGGTGTCATTATGACAAATGATGAAGAGATAGCTAAGAAGATGAACTCGGCAATATTTCCAGGGCTTCAAGGTGGACCACTTGTTCATGTTATCGCTGCAAAAGCTGTTGGTTTTAAGTATAACTTATCTCCTGAGTGGAAAGAGTATGCAAAGCAAGTTAAAACTAATGCTAAAATCTTAGGTGAAGTTATGATGAAGAGAGGCTACGATGTAGTATCGGGCGGAACTGACAACCACCTTATCTTAGTATCTTTTGTTGGCCGTGAGATTAGCGGTAAAGATGCAGATGCTGCACTAGAAAATGCTGGTATTACTATAAACAAAAACACAGTTCCAGGCGAAATGAGAAGTCCATTTGTAACTTCTGGTATTCGTATAGGATCAGCTGCTCTTACGAGTCGTGGTATGAAAGACAAAGAGTTTACATTTATCGCAAACAAAATAGCTGATGTTTTAGATGACATTAATAACACTAAACTTCAAGAGTCTATAAAAGAAGAGTTAAAAGCATTGGCTCAAGGTTTTATAATCTATAACCAATCAACATATTAAAAACTTATAAAATAAAATTAAAGGAATTTATTTGACTGCTATGGATTTAAAACTTATTAAGATGGTAAGTGATCACTACTGGGTAAAGAGTGATAGCGTTGTAAGTAAACTATCTTACAAAGGTAGAACTTTTTACAATAAGTTTGAAAAAGTAGATGCTCCCTTGACGCAGTCTGTAATCAACCAACATATCAAAGGTGAAATAACTGTAGCTCACTCTTTGGTAAACTCTCATAACAAAGTAGAAAACATAGTAATTGACTACAATGGAAGAGATCCTGAGAGATTTTATCATAGAACTCAACTTCTTCTTCGTGAAGAGGGTTATATAAACTTTACAGCCTATCAGACAAAAACAGAGGGGCATCTTCATGTTTATATACATAAGGGTCATACAACTCTTCAAGAAGCTATTCAACTTGGAAAGATGATATCTATGAAGTTAGCAGCTAAACAACCAAAACAGTGGAGAATGTATCCTAATGCAGATATGCCAGAGGAGTACAACATATTAACGCTTCCTTATGAGGTTTATGCCAAAGAACGAGGGGCTTCTTGGTCGAAACATATGTAATGTTTTGATAAATGAGATATAATTAAATACAAAATTTTGGTATTATAAGTGCTAGTAAACTTTTAAAGGTTATATTATGAATGAAAAAAATGAACTAAATGATATTATATTAAACAGAGGTAGTTCTGCTAGCTCAAATAAAAAGATTATTTTAGCCGTAGCTACCTTAGGTGTTATTCTTATTATTGTTGTGATGCTTATGAGTACTCTCACGCCTGATGCAAAAGAGAATCTACCACAGCCTATACCACTTCCACAAGAAGAGATCTCTACAGTTGAAAAACCTCAAGAAGAACCACTTTTTGAAGAGGTAGAAGTTATTCAAGAAAATAGTGATGATAACCTCGATCAGATTGCTCAAAGATTAAAGCAACAATCTCAAGAGAGCAAAGAAGCTATAAAACCTGTTGAGCCTAAAAAAGAAGAAGCCAAAGTAGCTCCTAAAGTTGAGCCTAAAGTGCAAAAAGAGACTAAAGCACAAACTCCAGTGTCAAGTACTGAAAACGCCTACTATGTTCAGGTCGGTTCTTTTTCAAAATATGCACCAAATAAGAAGTTTTTAGACTCCATCTTAGCTCAAGGATATAGATATAAATTTCATAAAGTAGCAAAAGGTTCTACTGTTTTAAACAAAGTACTAGTAGGTCCTTTTTATACTGAAAAAGAAGCAAGAGCTGCACTTAGAACTATTAGAAGCAATATAGAAGCTGGTGCTTTTTTAACTAAACTGTAATGATATATTCTAAACAATTTATACTAGATCAGCTAGCACCTATTGCAGTTTACTCTAAATTAAAGAGCATTTTCAGAGGTGAGATCTCTTACCTTTTTGAAAGTGCTGGGCAAAGTGATGGCAACTATAGTTTTATCTGTATCGGAGCTAGAGAGAGACTTCAATACATAAACGATCAAACACTCTATACTGATACAACTGGCAAAGTAAATAAACTAACACAAAATCCTTTTGAATTTTTAAAAGAGTACTATAAAAAAATAGATACTAAAAAATATAAAGAGGCTACAAGTGAGTTACAGGTAGGCTTTGTTGATGGTTTTATCGGCTATGTTGGTTACGACATGGTTAAAGTTTTTGAACCAAAACTAAAAAGCCATATGAATGATCTTATAGATGAGTTAAATACACCAGATCTAGATCTCATACTTCCAAAACTTATCTTAGTATATTCACATAAAAATCATCAGATCACTATACTTAGCACACTAGAAGAGTTAAGCAGAGAGTTTAACTCCATAGAGACTAAACTAAAAAGTTCTTACGAATATGTCAACATGATAAAAAATGAAGGCACAGATAAAGGAACTTTTGCTCACACCAAGAGCCGGTTTTTTAAGATGATAGAAGACTCTAAAGAGATGATAAGAAGCGGTGATGTTTTTCAAATCTTAATGACAAACCGCTTTACAAGAAATATAAAAGTTGACCCTTTTAGTTTTTATAGAATCCTTAGAACTAAAAATCCATCTCCATATATGTTTTTACTAGAGTATGATGATTTTAATATTGTAGGAAGTTCACCTGAGGTGATGGTAAGACTTAGTGATGGAAAACTTCTTTTAAGACCAATTGCAGGAACTAGAAAAAGAGGTGATACAAAAGAGAGAGATAAAGAGCTAGAACTTGAACTTTTAGCAGATCCAAAAGAGCTAGCAGAGCATCTTATGCTTATAGATCTAGGTCGAAACGATGTGAGTCGTGTAGCTAAGACTGGAAGTGTAAAAGTTGAAGATATGATGCATATAGAGAGGTTTTCTCATGTTATGCATATAGTCTCAGATGTAACTGCAACTCTTGATGATGGCAAAGATATGTTTGACCTTTTTATGGCTACATTTACCGCAGGAACAATGACAGGCGCACCAAAAATAAGAGCTATGGAACTTATAGCAGAGTACGAGGGGATAAAAAGAGGCTTTTATAGTGGAAGTGTTGGCTATTTTGGTTTTGATGGCAATATGGATAGTGCCATAACTATACGAACTGCCCTTGTTAAAGAGAATAAAGTTGTACTTCAAGCTGGTGCTGGAGTTGTAGCAGATAGTCAAAACGAACTAGAATACCTAGAGGTTAAAAATAAACTTGGCGCCCTAGTCTCTTCGCTAGAAGATCTAGACTAAATGAGGCTCTTTGCAATTTTTGGCGATCCTGTATCGCACTCTCGCTCTCCACTTATGCACAACTCCGTTTTTAAGGCTCTTAATTACAAAGCTTGTTACACAAGAGTTAATCTAGTAGATGGCTCAAAACTAAAAGAGACTTTTTTTGCTCTTAAACTTAGTGGTGCAAATGTTACAGTCCCTCATAAAGAAGAAGCTTTTAGAGCTTGTGATGAAGTTAGAGGTTTTGCAAAAACTGTAGGTGTAGTAAACACTCTTATAAATGAAAATGGCAAACTCATAGGCTATAACACAGATGCTGATGGTTTTATGTTTGCTATAGAAGAGTTTGGCTCGATTCAAAAGGTATTGATCCTAGGAGCTGGCGGAACTGCAAAAGCTCTTGCATCTAGGTTTTTACAAGATGGTATTAAAGTTAGTGTTTTAAACAGAAGTGAGAAAAGACTCTCTTACTTTAGTGAGATTGGTTGTGAGATCTCAAGTTGGGATAGTTATAAAAGTAAAGACTACGACTTAGTTGTAAATACAACAAGTGCGGGGCTAAAAGATGAAGAACTCCCTGCTCCAAAAGAGATGCTAGAAGAAATTTTAACTAAAACCTCATTTGTTGCAGATGCCATCTATGGAAAACTAACTCCATTTTTAACTCTTGCAAAAGAGCACAATATCACTTACAAAGATGGAGCCGATATGCTACTTGGTCAAGGTATTTTAGCAAACAAACTTTTTGTAAATAAAGAACTAAACAAAAAAGATATAAAAACTCATATGCAAAGAAGTTTTGAACTTTAATTACAAAATTATATTAAATATAAACCCTACAAAAAGTATCGCACTTCCAACTGTAGTAAAAAATATAACAATTAATTTGGTACTTAAAACTCTCTTTAGTATCATGGCTTCTGGAAGACTCAAAGCTACAACTGCCATCATAAAGCTAAGAGCAGTTCCAAGGAGCATCCCTTTTTGAGTCAAAACTTCAACAAGTGGCAACATTCCAGCCGCACTTGAGTACATCGGAATCCCCATAACAACAGCAACTATAGGTGCATACCACACATCTCCACCTGCGTATTTGGTTATAAAATCTGTGGGAACATAACCATGAATAAAAGCTCCTATAGCAATACCTACAATTACATAGATATAAATCTTCTTAAATATATCCATAGTATCATTCCAAGCTTCACTCATTTTTAGTTTAAAAAGAGTTTGATTAGATGCTTCTTTAGCACTACTGCAACAGGCTGCTTTTACCTCAAGTAAAACTTCTTTTTCTAGATTCATGCTTCCAATAATAAGACCAACTACAATAGCAATACTCAGTGAAAATCCAATATAAAGTAGCGTAATTTTTAATCCAAACAAAGAAAAAAGAAGAGCAATAACTACAGCATCACTAAGAGGTGCAGAAATAAGATAACTAAAAGTGACTCCTAAAGGGATTCTTGCCTGCAAGAAACCCAAAAACAGAGGGATAGCGCTACATGAACAAAAGGGAGTTAACATCCCAAAAAGAGCGGCAAAGATATGTCCGACAATCTTATTTTTACCACTAATATAATCTCTTACCCTCTCAATAGGAAAATAACTTCTTAAAAGTGTTACAGCGTAGACTATAGCGATGAGCAGTATAAAGATTTTTATAGTGTCAAAGAGAAAAAAATGTAAAGCTTCTCCCAAGTGACTAACCCTATCAAAACCTAAAAGTTCAAAAATTATATAAGCACTAAAACTCTCCCAAAGACTAAACATATATTACTCCTAAACTTATCCATGTTATTTTCTTTTAAAAATTGAAGTGTAGCATATATTTATCATTATATCAACATATGTAGATATAGTAATTTAGTTTAAGATAAGGAATATACTTTCTTTTAGTTATAATTTTCCCATGAATAGATTTATGAAAATAGCTTATGATGAAGCAGTTAATGGAATGATGAAAAATGAGGGCGGACCTTTTGGTGCAGTTATTGTAAAAGATGATAAAGTAATCTCAGTAGCTCATAATAGTGTCTTAACAAGTAATGATCCAACCGCTCATGCAGAGATAAATGCCATAAGAGATGCAAGTAAAATTTTAGGCACTTTTGAGCTTAATGATTGCATACTTTATACAAGTTGTAAACCATGCCCTATGTGCTTAGGAGCTATTTTTTGGGCAAGAATCCCGATTGTTTATTATGGAGCAAATGAAGAAGATGCAGCTAATGGTGGATTTGATGATAAACGCTTCTATGAGATGATAAAAGGCAAAAACACAGATGTCAAGCTCTTAGAGTTAGATGCTAAAGAAAACGCTAAACTCTTTGATATGTGGCTTAAGAAAAGCGATAGAGAGATCTATTAATAAAGATAAATTGAACCTTCTGAACAATTGAATTAGATCCTGAATTAAGTTCAGGATGACGTCCTCACCGTCATTCTGCGCTTGACACGGAATCTAGTTTATATATTAATCAGAGAGTTCAATTATAATAAGAGCCTTTGTAAGTTGTAAAATACAAAAGCTACTTTATAATTTTTTCAACTCTTCTTCTACTACTTTAAGATTTGGTTCTCTCGCATGTTTTAGTAGTACATAAACTATTACAGCAAAAAGAACTATCATAAGACCTGTAAAGATTACTGGTACATCTTTTAAAACAACATAAGTCACTATCAATATTGAGAGAAGTGTAGGAAATTCATTGTAAGCACGAAAAAACTTTCCATTTTTTGTGCAAGTTTTAGTAAGTAATTGCTTACGATAATGATTCATAGATAGGTCATACCAAACAAGAAGTAACACTACTGCTATCTTTGCATAAGCCCAAACTCCCGTATCAAAAAGATTGGGATTTAGAGTAAACATCACAATTCCACTGATAACAGTTGCTATCATAGCTGGCATATCAATATACTTGTAAAGTTTATACTCTTGAATCTCAACAACTTTCACATAATCAGGCTTATCACTATTTTCTACATGATAAACAAAAAGCCTCGGCAGATAAAAAAGCCCTGCCATCCATGACATAAATGCCATAATATGAAAAATCAAAATATATTGATAAAATTCCATTACACTCCCTTATTATTAATATTATATTTTACCATATCAAAACAAAAGTTGCGTCTTAAAATAGTGAAAGTTTTATCTCATTTAAGGTAAATTATTCTTTACTATAAAATTTGTTGTTTTACTGTGTTATAATCATTTTTTTAACAAAAAGGCTAAATTATGATGAATTATTTTTTGCGTCAAGTTCAACTTTGGGGAGAAGATACTCAAAACTCCTTACAAACAAAAAAGATAGCTATAGTAGGCTCTGGTGGCTTGGGAAGTTCTTTAGCATTTGCACTAGGTTCAAGTGGTATAGGTGAGATACATATGATAGACTTTGATGATGTTACAACCCACAACTTGCATCGCCAAATTGCTTTTAAGGTTGGAGATGAAGGTAAAAATAAAGCTAGAATAAATGCAGATCTTATACAACAGAGATGTCCTTTTGTAAAAGCCGTGTCTCATGAGTGCAGACTTGAAGAGTTTTGCAAAAAAGAAGTAGAGCTAGATCTCATTATTGATGCGACTGACAATCTTCCAACTAGAGGCGAGATAAGTGACTTTGCTATGAGTAAAAATATACCTTGGATTTATGGAAGTGTTGAAGCATATCATGGACAAGTCTGTTTTTTTGAAAAAGCTTCTTATAGAGATTCGTTTAAGATAAATGATAAAAAACCTGAAGGGATCACGGCACCAATAGTTATGCACATTGCATCTCTACAAGCAAATATTGCGTTAAGATATTTAGCAGGACTAAGTGTTAAGAAAGATTTGCTTTATTATTTGTTTTTTAATGATGAAGGCGAGCTAATCACTCAAAAATTTTCACTTCCTAAGTAACAAGCTCTTTAATATATAACCTTATTTTTGTGTCATGCTGTAGATAGATGACTGAGAGTTAAGTTTAACTCTAAGATTTTCAGCTTCTTTTTGAGTTATCTGATGAAGATTTAGTGCTTCTTGGATAACTTCTTGTGAAAGATAAGTGTGTTGCATAATCTGTACCTCCTTATAATAAGTATAAAATTATAGAATGTTTTTTATAAATTTAAAGTAAAATAAAACAACTATTTTTATTAAATGACGCAATTAAAAGACATCCCTTAAAAACTTAGTTATTTTCTTAAGAAAACTTTAAAGACTCTCTTATACATTTCAGATATAATTGCGAAAATCTACAAAATATGAGAAATATATGAATTTTGAACCATATCCATTTGAAAAACTAAATGATTTACTAAAAAATATAATACCAAATCCAAAATTTACTCCATCAACTCTTACCATTGGCGAACCTCAAAGAAATACTCCCTCATTTATACAAGATAAACTTTGCAAAGATTCAACCCTTTTGAGAAAATATCCTAAGACATCAGGTGAAGCTGAGCTAAGAGATGCTCAAAGACTTTTTGTTAAAAAGCGTTTTGGAGTTGAACTTAAAGACGCAGAGATTATCCCAACATTTGGAACTCGTGAAGTACTTTTTAACTTCCCTCAGTTTTTTCTTTTTGACAAAAAAGAGCCAACTATAGCTTTTACAAACCCATTCTACCAGATCTACGAAGGTGCAGCAATAGCTTCAAGAGCTAAGATAGTTCATATAAATATGGATGAAACAAATGACTTCAAACCTCAAATAGATGAGAACGCACTTAGTAAATGTAATCTTGTCATCATAAATTCGCCAAACAACCCTACTGGTTCTACTCTTTCGCTAGAAGAACTGGTAAAGTGGGTAAAATTAAGCAAAAAACACAACTTTGTTCTTATAAATGATGAGTGTTATAGTGAAATATATACTAACGAGAAGATTCCCTCATTATTAGAAGCGGCTGTTATCGCTAATAATAGCGAGTTTAAAAATATCTTAGTAGTAAACTCTATTTCAAAACGTTCATCAGCTCCAGGACTTCGTTCAGGGTTTATGGCTGGAGATGCAGAGATTTTAAAAGATTATATGAAGTATAGAACTTATGTTGGTTGTGCTTCACCTCTTCCTCTTCAAAGTGCAGCAGCTATTGCTTGGAGTGATGAAGAACATGTAAACTGTGCTAGGGAGATGTACAAAGAAAACTTTGAAATTGCAAATGAGATATTGGGTACTAAAATCCCAAAAGCGACCTTTTATCTTTGGCTTAAAATAAAAAATCCACTCGAATTTACTAAAAAACTCTACAAAGAATATAACGTAAAAGTTCTACCTGGTGAGTATTTGGCAAGAGAAGGTACTGATGGTGTAAACCCTGCAAAAAAGTATATAAGAATAGCATTAGTAGAATCCCCAGAGATGACAAGAGATGCACTAAGTAGAGTAAAGGAATGTTTAGTATGAAGCAAGATGAGTTAAAAAAAGAAGTATTAAAAGCACAACAAAATGGAGATATAGCATCACTTTATGTATTAGAAAAAAGAGCTGAAGAATTTTTTGATGAAGATGAGCTTCAAGCGTTTTATGCAAACATCTTAGATTTGGCACTTGAGAGACTAACTGATGCACTTGAATCTCATAGACATATGGATATAAATGAAGTTCAAGATTTTGCAACACTAAGAGCTCTATATGAATATGCAATGGAGCATTATAGCTCTGGATCTAACGCCGATGCTGGAGCTTTGTTTGAAGTTCTTAGTGGACTCACTTCTGATAAAGAGTTTTCATATTCACTAAAATTTCACTACATTGCAGCACAAGCAGAGATCAATTTTGATGATTTTTTATATAAAATAGCAGATATGGATGCTACTCAAAAAGCTGAAAAATTCTATATAAATACTTTTACAAAAGAGGCACAAAATTTGCTAAGTAACTCTCAAAGTGATGGGAGTAAGAAATGAAAATACATTTTATTGGAATAGGCGGAATTGGTATATCAGGACTTGCTCAATACATGCACTACAAAGGTCACAAAGTCAGTGGATCTGATATTTCAGACACCGTTATCACAAAAAAACTTCGTGATTTGGGTATAAAAGTCACAGTTGCACATAATAGTGATGCTATAAATGACCAAGATCTAGTTATTCACTCAGCTATTATTCGCCCAGACAATCCAGAAATAGTGGCTGCAAAAGAAAAAGGTATAGAGGTTTTAGCTCGCCGTGAAGCCCTACTTCAAATACTAAACACTTCAAAAGTCTACTCTGTCGCTGGTGCTCATGGAAAGAGTACTACTACTGCAATTTTAACAGCTATCATGGAAGGTTCTGCAATTATCGGTGCAGAGTCAAAAGCCTTTGGTTCAAATGTACGCTACGATGCAACAAATGATGTCATGCTCTTTGAAGCAGATGAGAGCGATGGAAGTTTTGTAAATTCAAACCCTCACTGCGCTATTGTCATAAATGCTGAGCCTGAACATATGGAATATTATGACTACAATTTTGAACTCTTTTATGACTCATATAAAACCTTTATAAATTCAGCACCTTGTCGTGTTTTAAATGCAGAAGATCCATTTCTTGCTACTCTAATAGATGAGATAGATGCAAATTGGCTATATCCAAGTCGTGATATAAAAAATATAGAATTTGTTCTTATAAATGATGAGCCTCACACAAGATTTACTCTTAAAGATCTAGGTTCATTTGACGTTTGGGGCTTTGGAAAGCATATAGCACTTGATGCATCTCTTGCAATTTTAGCAGCTCATGAGTCTATGGAGATAGAAAAAATCAGAGAAAATCTTTTAAACTTTAAAGGTATAAAAAAACGCTTTGATATAGTTGCAACAGAGCTCAATAGCGTTATTATAGATGATTATGGACATCATCCAACAGAGATTAAAGCTACTTTTGAGTCAGTAAAAGAGTATGCTCAGCTCAAAGGTTTTGATAGGATCACGGCTATTTGGCAACCGCACAAATACTCTAGAACAATTGACAATCTTGAAGAATTTATAAAATGTTTTGAAGGAGTTGCCGAACTTATCATTCTTCCTGTTTGGTCGGCTGGAGAAGCTCCAAGAGATATAGACTTTAAAGAGAAGTTTAAAGGCTACAACCTAACAATGGCGGACACTATCACAAGAGCGAATAATAATATTAGCGTTATAAAAGACAAAGAAACACTAAAAACTCTAGACAAAGGTCTCATCATCGGTTTTGGTGCTGGAGATATAACTTATCAGATAAGAGGTACTGCTTAATGGCATATATTGCTGGACTTGTAATTGTAGGACTTTTCTTTTTAGTTCTACACTATTTTACAGAACTCAACAAACATCAAAAAATCATTATCACTATTGTAGTATTTAGTATTGTTCTAGGAGCCGTTACATTTAACGCTTACTCCAATGCAAAAAGAGACAAAATGTTAAATGTGGTCATGAAATTTAACCAAGGTAAAACTGTAAATTGCAATGGCGTGGATGTAAACAGTACAAATTACACTATTAGTATTGGAACTTATACTTTTATAGGTAAAGAAAACACCCCTAATTATGGGCAGATGATAAGTGCATCTACTTGCGAGTAGTTAAAATTTCAAATTTAACTACGCTTTTCATTTTTTTCAGGTATACTACTGCCAATGAAAGATGATTCGAGTTACATCTTTAGACTGCTTTGCATTGACGACTTTGTGTTACCAGTATAATTCACCTAAAAATAAGACTTCATATTAGATTTTCAACCACCTCAGGGTGTAATTAAACATAAAGGATTTACAATGGCAGCATTAGTAAATGGAACAGTTAAATGGTTCAATAGCGAAAAAGGTTTCGGTTTTATCGAGCAAGAAGATGGTGGTAAAGATGTATTTGTACACTTCCGTCAAGTTAATAGCAATGGTTACGATCGTGTTTCACTAAACGAAGGTCAAAAAGTTACTTTCGAAATAGGTCAAGGCGAAAAAGGTCCACAAGCAGAAAACGTTACAGGTCTGTAATTTTTCTACATATTGAGTAGATTTTCTACTCAATATCTTCTACAAAACTTCTCTAAAATCAACTTTTATTTTTTATAACATTCTTTTTCCATCACTCTCAGATCCAATAATAAAAATTCAGCTAAAATTCTACTAATAAAGTAACAGATTAGGTAAAATATAAATAATGTCCATAAACAAAACTTCAAAAATAGATAGACTAATAGAACAACTAGATCTCTTTGAGCATATAGAGCAGTTTAAGAGCTTTTTTGCAAGAGAGAGTTCTCTCTACATCGAAGGTGACCAAGAGTTACATTTTAAATATATTAAAGCACTAGATGCACTAGAGTTTAAAGCTCCTCCTAAAGTAGCAGACTTTCTCAACATTAAAGCTCATCTTAAAAAAAGAGGCGTACTTAATTTTGAGCAAATTTTTGAGATAATAAAAATTGTTAGATATTTCAACTACTTTAAAAATCGTGAGTTTGGGGGAATAATCGGCGAGTGGATGGACAAAATAGAAGTTCATGAAAAATTTTCAGAAGTTGAGAAGTACTTTAGAGTTGATGGTCTTTTTGATGAGAACTTAGATGAGATGCTCTTTGGTTTATCTAAAAGAATAAAAGAGCATAAAAACAATATGAGTGAATCCATGAGAAGGCTCATGTCAAGTTCTAAACTTTCAGGATATTTGGTAGATACTCAGATTCACTTAGTAAACAACGAAGAAGCTCTTTTAGTTCGTGGTGGATTTAACCATGTATTAAAAGGTGCGGTAGTTGGAAGAAGTAGTGGTGGATTTTTTTACGTCTCACCTGATAACATCTTAAAATCAAAAGAGCAGATTCGTTTTATTGAGCAAGAGAGAGAGACTATATTTTACACTTATGCAAAAGAGTTCTCTAGCATTCTTAGCGAGCTTTTGCCATTTATAAACTTTATAGATAAAGAGTTTACTAAGTTTGATAACTATCAAGCTAGAGTTCTTTTTGCAAAGAGTAAAAATCTTCAGCTTATAAAAAGTTCAAAAAACGACTCTAAAATCATTCTAAAAGACTTCATCCACCCTGCCCTACATAAAGCTAAACCATTAAGCGTAGATTTTAGTAAAAACATACTTATGATAACTGGTGTAAATGCTGGTGGAAAGACAATGCTTCTTAAATCCATTCTAGCATCTGCATTTATGGCAAAGTACCTCATTCCAATGGCATTAAATGAGCATAAGTCTAAAATTGGAAGTTTTAAGAGCGTCCAAGCCATTATAGATGATCCACAAAATGTTAAAAATGACATCTCTACTTTTGCTGGTCGTATGCAAGAGTTCTCAAAAATCTTTGAACACAAGTCTGCATTAGTAGGCATAGATGAGATAGAGCTTGGTACAGATAGTGACGAGGCTGCAGCTCTTTTTAAGGTTATACTAGAAGATCTAATCAAACGAGGACAAAAGGTAGTTGTTACAACTCACCATAAACGCTTAGCAGCTCTAATGGCAGATCGAGACGATGTTGAGCTTATGGCTGCACTGTATGATGAAGAGCAGAGAGTTCCAACATATGAATTTATGCAAGGCATTATCGGTAAGAGCTACGCTTTTGAGACAGCTCTTAGATATGGGATCTCAAACACTATAGTAAATGAAGCAAAAAATGTTTATGGAGATAATAGTGAGAGACTAAATCTCCTGATAGAGAGAGGTTCAGAGCTTGAGCGAGAATTAAAACAAAAACATAAAAAAGTAGATGAAAAACTTGATGAGCTAAGGCTAAAAGAACTTGACTTAAAAGCTCAAAGAGAGAAGTTAAGCGCAGAACTACAAAAAGATAAACAAGAGTTGAGACTCACCTATGAAATAGCGATAGATGAAGCAAAAAAAGCCGCAAAAGCAGGTGATACAAAAGCCATTCATAGAGCTATGAGTAAGGCAAATGAGAACTTACCAAAAAAGAAGACTGAACCTAGCTTAAACAACCATGTTTATAAAATCGGTGACTTTATCAAATATAGGAATAATAAAGGTAGCATAATCTCTATAAAAGATAAAAAAGAAGCTCTCATTGAAGTTGGTGGTATGAGGCTTCGTGTAAAAACTAAAGATCTCAAACCAACTAAAAATATATATGTAAAACCAGAAGCAACTGTAAGGGTAAGCGTTGAGAAAAAGGCTGGTTTGAAGTGTGATCTTCATGGTATGAGAGCCACCGAGGCTGAGGAGACACTAGATAAGTTTCTATCAGATGCACTACTTAATGGCTGGGATGAAGTCATAGTCTATCACGGTATAGGAACAGGAAAACTCTCATATGCTGTAAAAAACTTTCTCAAAGCGCACCCTAAAGTTAAAAAGTTTGAAGATGCACCACAACATATGGGTGGATTTGGTGCAAAAATAGTTACTCTTTAAACGGTTATTATGTTAAAATTTTTTAATAATTAAAAAGGCTTACAATGAAGGTACTTATATCACTTATACTAATGTTTACACTAGGTTTATCTGCACAGATAGATGAATTTGCAAACGAAGTTAATTATTCAAGAGACTACGCAAAAGCACTAGAAATTGCAAAAAAACAAAACAAGCTCATAATGTTTGTTGCTGTAGGAGATTACTGTCCTTGGTGTAAAAAATTTGAGAGAAAAACTCTTAACTCAAAAGAGATAAAAGAAAGAGTATCAGGTGAGTTTATTCCTCTCATCATAGATAGAGTAAGCGATAAAGGAACTTATCCCAAAGAATTTTACGCTCAAGTAGTTCCAACTGTTTTTTTCATAGATCCAAACACACAAAAGAGTCTTTTTGAATCTGTTGGATACATGAAACCAAGTGATTTTTCTGATGAACTAAACTCTGCAAAAACACTCTTTAAAAAGAGTAAATAATGAAAAGAATTATTCTTTTTTTACTTATAACTAGCTCACTTTTTGCTGATACATTTTACACACTAGATAATATAAAAAACCTTCGTATGTACACAACTACTAGTACTAACTTTTTAGGTAAGCAAAAGATAACTGAAATAGAAAATATTGCAAAAGAGAAACTCTTAAATGCTGGATTTATTTTTGATGGTAATGATTCTGCTACTTTTATGATAAAGATAGAAGCTATAGAGATACAAGAGTTACAAGCAATCTATGTAGAAATTGGTGTGGGTGAAGAGGTGAAAACTCTAAGAGATGGAGATATCTATAGTTTTGCTTTTACCTACTTAGCTAACGATCTTATAGAATCAGATGATCCATATATAGATATACTTGAATCTTTAGACTTTTTGATCTCTCAGTTTTTAGAGGCATATAAATTAGATAATGAGTAAACGAGTAGCCATTGTAGGCGGCGGCGCTTCTGGACTTTTATGTTCTATAGAGTGTGCAAAAGGTTCTTGTAAAGTTGATGTTTTTGAGCAAAATGATAAATGTGCTAAAAAAATTTTAGTCTCTGGAAATGGGCGATGTAACATCACAAACAAAAATCTTACAACTCATGACTTCTTTGGAGAAAATCCTCACTTTGTTAAGGATGCAATTGAAGGCTTTGGATATAAAGAGTTTACTAACTTTGCATCTAGCTTTGGTTTAATACTTAACACTCTAGATGATGGAAGAGCCTATCCACTAAGCAATGAGTCAAAGAGTGTAGCTTCACTTCTTACAACTTATGCTACAAATCTTGGTGTTAAGATCCACACAAACACTAAGATAAAAGATATAAAAGCACTTTTAAAAAATTACGATGCTGTGATAGTCGCCACTGGATCTAATGCAGCTGAGCATCTAGGTGGATGCGAAGATGGTTATGAGTTTGCAAAAGAATTTGGACATAAGATTGTCCAAACTTACCCCTCTCTTGTTCAACTTCATCTAACTTCTACTATAGCTCATAAGATGAGCGGAGTTAAAACTCTTGGCGAAGTTACACTCTTAGTAAATAATAAAAAAGACATAACAATTTGTGGGGACATATTATTTACAAACTATGGAGTCTCAGGTTTTGCTATTCTTGACATATCACAAAGGGCTAGTAAGGCTCTTTTGGAGTTTGCAAAGGTAGATATATCTATAAATTTGCTTCCATCATACAACGCTCAAAAGCTATCAACTCACATAGTAAACTTAAGCAAATCCTTGCCAGATCTAAGCGTTATTGAGATCTTAATAGGTCTTATTCCACTAAAGATTGCCCAAGCCATTATTCAAACACTTGAGATCTCTCAAATCACAAAAATAGACACAAAACTTAGTAAAAGAGTAGCAAACCAGATACTAAATTGGCGTTTTGAAGTCTCTAATACTCATGGTTTTCGCCATGCCGAAGTTAGTGGTGGTGGAGTTGATACTAGTGAAATAGATCCAAAAACATTCCAATCATTAAAGCAAAAAAATCTCTATTTTTGTGGAGAAGTTTTAGATATTGTAGGAAAACGTGGTGGTTATAATTTCGCTTTTGCATGGGCTAGTGGATATCTTTGTGCAAAAGATATAACAAAGTTAAGTTCTAGTAAAATTAGTTAAAAAAGGATTTTAAATGTCTATGAGTTTAATTATATTTATAGTAGTTGTCATAATCTTAGTTCTTATGTACAACTCTTTAGTTTCAAAGAAAAATCAAGTTGAAAATATCTTTGCATCTGTGGACGCTACTCTTAAGAAAAGATATGACCTTATACCAAACATAGTTGCATCTGTAAATGAGTATATGCAACATGAAAAAGGGCTTTTAAGTGAAGTTACAAAGCTTAGATCTGATGCAAATAAACCTAATATTAGTAATGAGCAAAAGATAGATCTAGATGCAAAAGTTAGCTCAGCACTTGGTTCTATTATGGTTGCAGTTGAGGACTATCCAGATCTTAAGGCAAATGAGAATGTTATGCATCTTCAAGCTACTTTAAATGAAGTAGAAGAGCAACTCTCAGCAGCTAGACGAGCTTACAATCAAGCTGTTACAGACTACAACAACGCTATTGAGATGTTGCCAACAAATTTTATGGCATCAGCTATGTCTTACAAACGAAAAGAACTCTTTAGTATTGTAGAGCAAGAGAGAAAAAATATAAATGTTAAAGAGCTTTTTAACTAAGTTACATGAAGACTAGATCAGAGCTTACAGATTTTTACTACAAAACACTCTACCCAACTTTAAAAGATTTAGACGAGAAGCGAAAGCATCTTCTATACAGAATTGCTGTAGTTGGTGTTTTGTTCTCTCTTGTTTTTCTTTTTATAATTCTCTCTTTAGTTCATAGTGTTGATTTCATAATCCTCGCTCTTTTTGCATATGTAGGAATTGGATCTTTTATATATAAGTTTCTTATTAAAGACTACACACTAGAGTTTAAACAAAATGTCATAAAACCACTCATAGAAGCCATAAGTAAAGACCTCTCTTACAACTGTCATCATCACATTCAAGAGCACCTCTTTAACCGTTCAGATCTCTTTAAAAAACCAGATAGAATAAGTGGTAATGACTATGTAGGAGGACTTATTAAAGGTACTAAAATAGAGTTTTCAGATATTCATGCAGAGGTTAAACATAAAAACTCTAAAAACAAAGAGAGCTGGAGTACGCTCTTTAGAGGACTTTTTATAGTCGCAGAATTTAACAAAAACTTCACTACAAAGACTCTAATACTTCCTGACACTGCTCAAAGTACATTTGGAGATCTCATAGGTGGTTGGTTGCAATCAAATAACTTTGCTAGAGATGAACTTGTAAGAATGGATGACAATGAGTTTGAGAGAGAATTTGTAGTCTACTCAAAAGATCAAATAGAAGCTAGATATATTCTCTCTCACTCTTTGATGAAAAAATTATTAACACTTAAAAAAAGATCTAAACATCCTATTTATGTCTCTTTTATTGGCAATCATATTCACATAGCCATAGAGTATAACAAGGATCTATTTGAGCCATCTATTTTCTATTCACTCTTAGAGTATAAGATAGCGATGGAGTATGTAGGCACTCTACACTTAGCTCTTGACATTGTAAATGAGTTAAAACTAAATGAAAAAATTTGGAGCAAATCATGAAAAATGAAAAAGACATAATACTACTAAGCATAAAAGATTTTCTATCGCCAAAGATGCTAAAGTACTCTTTAGCTCCTTTTCTTATTACTTTAATTTTAATGTATGTTTTGTTTTTTGTTGTAGCTGGAATGGGGGTGGATAGCTTGGCTACTATGCAAGTAGAGTCAACTCAAACTACTTTGCAAAATGGAATTCCACACACACAAAACACTACAACAACGCTCGAAGGTAGTTCCATTGTGGAGTATTTAATGAGTTTTGCTATTACTTCTTGGTTAATCACTTTTCTTATTTATGCAATTGGTGGGTTTTTAACTCTTTACATCTCAATTTTTATAGCTATTATTGTCATAGGATTTTTAACGCCATTTGTACTTCGTGAACTACAAAAGCGCCACTACCAAGATGTAGAGCTTATTGGCTTTTCTAACATTCTTGCAGATCTATTTTTAGCTATAAAATGGGCACTCATTATGTTGTTACTTTTTATAGTTTTAATCCCTTTTTATTTCATTCCCATAGTGAATTTAATAGCTATTAACATCCCCTTATATTACTTTTTTCATAAGATGTTAAAGTTTGATATTGCATCAAATATCTGTACAAAAGAAGAAAACAAAAAGATAAACTTATTTTTTTCTAGTAAATTAAGATTCAAAACACTAAGTTTATACCTTATTTCACTTATTCCATTTGCTATATTTTTTGGTGCTGTTTTATTTGTAATATATCTAGGACATACTTACTTTATAGAAGTAAAAAAACTTCGCGAGACTAATTAAGTCTCGTCATCTAGTTTATCTAACTCTTTTTGAACCATAGCTCTATATGCGTCATCTTTAGCGACTAAACCAGCTTCATATAAAAATTGAGATGCTATAAAGTTTTGTTTTTTTATCTTGTCATATCTTGCAAAACTCAGATACAAAATATCTTTTGCGCGAGTAACAGCCACATAAAAAAGTCGTCTCTCCTCTTCTAATGATCCGCCCCTTTGCATAAGTTTTCTATTTGGAAATCTTCCATCCATCAAGTCAATTATATAGACTTCTTTATACTCTAAACCTTTAGATGCATGAACACTTAAGAGATTGACACCCTCACCTTGTGTAAGATCTGATGAACCTAAAATCATAGCGTTTAAAAATCTATCATGTTCTCTATATGGTTTAGACAACTCTTCTAGAAGTGTCATTTTTCGTTCTATTTTTATAAGTGATTCACTCTTTTGTTTCTCGTCTATTGTGCCATCTTTTAGTTGTGCTCTTTTGTTTGAGAGCAGATCTGCTATATATTTAAAAATAGCCGATCCTGCTATCTTTTTTACAATAGTTCTAGGCTGTTTTATACCCTTTAGATCACGAAACAAAAGATAAAAATCATGCAAAAACATAGCACTATCTTTTGTAAGTTTTGGATGTTTGAGTATTGGATTTCTCATAAATTTTGCTTCAAATCCAAGTTTTGCAAATTTTCCCACAGCTCCTAGTTCTAAAAAATCGTCAAAAAGACCTAATTGGTGGTTTAATTTTCTCTTCTCAAAAGGGTTTTTAATAGACTCATCAGGAGCATAAAGACCATAAAATATACTTCCGTGCCCTAGAGTTTTTAGAGCTATATATATCTCCTTTGCCATAGCACTACCAATTCCACGAACAAACTCAAATAGATGGATAAAAGACATCATGTCAGATTCATTTACTAAAAGGGTATAAAAGTCTAAAACAGCTTTTACCTCTTTTGCATCAAAAAAACTCGTCCCACCTTTTCTTTTACAAGGAATGTCTAACTCTCGTAGTCCAACTTCAATACCATCAGCCGATGAATTATTTCTAAAGATAACAGCTATCTCTTCTCTTGGAGTTTGAGACTCTCTAATTTTTGCAGCTATAGCATGGTACTGGTCAAAAAGTTCATCATAAGCCAAAAGTGTCGGTGAGTGTGCACTTTGTAATCTTGTTACTTCAAGTTGCTTTGGATAGATTCTTTCATTGTATTGTATAACTTTAGTAGCAAGTGAAAGTATGGGCATTGTTGAACGATAATTTTTTGTTAGTGTATGAACTTTTGCACCATCAAATTTAGTCGTAAAAGAGCCAATGATTGATATATCTGCGCCATTAAAAGCGTAAATACTCTGATCATAATCTCCAACACAAAAGAGTGATGGTGGATTTATTGCATCTATAAGTGTACCTTGAAGTGCATTTGTGTCTTGGTACTCATCTACCAAAACCTCTTTATAGCCTAGCTCTTTAGTATTGCAAAGTTCTCTAAAATCTATTAACAGATCATTAAAGTTTACAAAGCCATACTCCTTTTTCAAAGCTTCAAACTCATCAACAATATCTGCATAGATCAGGGCAAAAAGCTCATGTTCAGGATACTTTTCTTTTACCCAGTCCTCAAAATGCATCTCAAGCTCTGTATTTTGATAAAAAGAGTAGAGATCATATAGATAATTTCCACCATAAGGAGTAACTTCTGCACCAATATGCTCAAATCTTCGTTTTTCAAAAACGCTTCTAAAAAGAGTCTTTAGCTCTCTTTGTTGTTTTAAAATAACTCTTGTTTGAGTCTTTTTGAGCCATCTATAACTAACTGCATGAAATGTCCCTGCTTCAATCTTTGTTGCAATCTCTTTTCCAAAATATTCTGCAACTCTACCAACCATCTCCTGAGCAGACTTGTTTGTAAAAGTAAGTAGTAAAATTTCTTGAGGTTTAATGTTATTTTTTAAAAGAAATGCTATTCTCCCAACTATTGTAGAAGTTTTTCCCGTTCCCGCTGATGCGATTATAAGATTTTGTGCATCTTGCGATGTTGCAGCACTGTATTGCTCTTGATTTAGACGGGATAATGGCAAGTTTTACCTTTTAGGTTGAAGTTAGAATGTGATTATACTCAGTAAAGCTTTGCATATTTTTATCTATGAACTTTTACTTTATACTTGTGTTTAAAATGTCGATGTGTTGTGTGAGCATTATTTAAATGTGTTATACTTATGGTCACAATTAACTATTTTAAGGCGACAATTTATGCATTCTAACAATGATACATTAAAAATTATTTCAAGTCAGACAAAAAGTTCTATAAATGAGATCTCAGTTGTAACGCCTAGTATGTATGCTGCCATTTTTTCAAAATTTGCAAGTGCACACAACACAGTTCTTGGTGACGATAATGAACTCGCTAAAAATCTACTTATAAGTGAATGTGCTCATTTAACAAATCTTCAAAATCAAGCTTCTAAAAGCGCTATGCAGTTAAGTGAATCTACTTCAAAAGCCATTAGTGCTATAAAAGAAAAAGATGAAAAACTTCTTCAAAATGTACTTCAAGAAACACAAAAACTCCGCCTAGAAATAGAAAAACTAAAAGAATCTGTATATAAAGATACTCTAACAAATGTACAAAATAGAAAGTGGTTAAACGACAACTATTTAAAAGATGATGCACAAAACTTCAAAGATAGTGGAACTTTAGCTATAGTTGACCTTAATTATTTTAAAGTTATAAATGATACTTTTGGTCACATTGTAGGTGATAAAGTTCTAATCTACATTGCGAGTGAGCTTAAAAAAACTAGATATAGCGTTGTTAGATATGGCGGCGATGAGTTTATAATAATGTTTAGTAAAAACATCTCGGCACAAAAAGCTAAAGAGATCTTAAATGAACTTAGAGAAAAGATACTCTCAAAAAAATTAAAAGCTCAAGAAGAATTATTTCAAGCAAGCTTCTCTTTTGGTGTGAGCGAATATGAAGCATCTCAAAATTTTTCAGATATTATAGAAAAGGCTGATAAAAATATGTATGAAGATAAGATGTTAATCAAACAAAGAGTTACTGGCATCTAAGAATAGCCTCACTTCTTTTTAGATATAATCGCAAAAAATCAAGATGATATTTAATCAACTTTAAGGCTAAAAAGATGCAAGATGGCTACAAACCACAAGAGATAGAAAACAAATATTATAAAATATGTGAAGATAGAGAATACTTTGAAGTAGATGGTAACTCTGCCATTCAGCAAGATGATAAAACATTCTCTATAATGATGCCTCCCCCAAATGTTACAGGTCGCTTGCACATCGGTCACGCACTTACATTTACACTTCAAGATATTATCACTAGATATAAAAGAATGGATGGCTATAAAACTCTTTGGCAACCAGGAACAGATCACGCGGGAATTGCAACTCAAAATGTAGTTGAAAAACAACTCCTAGAAGAGGGAACTACCAAAGAAGAGCTGGGTCGTGAAGCATTTTTAGAGCGTGCTTGGAAGTGGAAAGAAGAGTCAGCTGGCATTATGACAGATCAACTCCGTAAAATGGGAGTAACTCCTGCATGGAAGCGTGAGAGATTTACAATGGACGCTGGACTTCAAAAGTCAGTTAAAGAAGCCTTTGTTCATCTTTACAACGATGGTTTAATCATCCGCGGAAACTATATGGTCAACTGGTGTACACACGATGGAGCACTAAGCGATATAGAAGTTGAACATGAAGATCATGACGGTAAGTTTTACCATATAAAGTACCCTTTTGCTGATGGGAGTGGTTCTGTTGAAGTTGCAACTACAAGACCTGAGACATACTTTGGAGACACGGCTGTAATGGTTCATCCTGATGATGAGCGCTATAAAGATCTAGTAGGTAAAAAAATTCGTCTTCCACTACTTCAAAGAGAGGTAGCTATCATCGCTGATGAGCATGTTGATATGGAGTTTGGAACTGGTGTTGTAAAAGTAACACCAGCGCATGACCAAAATGACTACGAAGTTGGAAAGCGTCATGACTTAGAGTTCATTACTGTTTTTGATGAAAAAGGAATACTTAACGATTACGCTGAAGAGTTTAAAGGCTTAGAGCGTATGGAGGCTCGTGATATTATCGTTAAAAGGCTTGATGAAGAGGGTTATATAGTAAAGATAGAAGATCACAAACATCAAGTTGGACATTGCTATAGATGTAAAAATATTGTTGAACCTTATATCTCAAAACAGTGGTTTGTAAGAAAAGAAGTAGCCGCAAAGTCAATCGAGAAAACAAACAGTGGCGAAGCTAAGTTTTTCCCACCACACTGGATCAACTCTTACAACGCTTGGATGGGAGAGTTAAGAGATTGGTGTATCTCTCGCCAACTTTGGTGGGGGCATCAGATCCCTGTCTTTTATTGTGATGATTGTGAGCATGAGTTTGCATCTTTAAAGGATAATCCTGAGACTTGCTCTAAGTGTGCATCAAAGTCTATAACTCAAGATCCAGATGTACTAGATACTTGGTTTAGTTCTGCTCTTTGGCCTTTTTCTACACTAGGCTGGGGAAATGGCGACACAGAGATGGACAAACTTTTTCAATCAGATGATATGAAAGAGTTCTATCCAAATTCACTTCTCATTACTGGCTTTGATATCCTCTTTTTCTGGGTAGCTAGAATGATGATGATGGGCGAGAGCTTTAATAAAGAACTTCCCTTTAACCATATCTACCTTCACGCCCTAGTTCGTGATGAACATGGCAATAAAATGAGTAAATCAAGAGGAAATGTCATAGATCCTCTTCATACTATTGAAAAATATTCTGCTGATATTTTAAGATTTACTCTAGCTATCTCTGCTGCTCAAGGTCGTGATATTAGAATGAGTGAAGAAAAACTTGAACTAAACCGTAACTTCACAAACAAACTCTACAACGCTTCAAAATATCTTCAAATGAATGTAGAAACATTTCCTGATATGAAAGGCTTCTGTATTGAGAGTAATCTTGGACGCTATATGGTGTCAAGACTAAACCTTGCTACAAAAGAGGTTAGAGCTGCTCTTGATGAATATAAGTTTAACGATGCAGCTAGTGTTATGTATAGATTTTTATGGAATGAATTTTGTGACTGGGGAATAGAACTTAGTAAAGCTGATAAAGGATCTATTGTAGAGCTTGGAGCTATCTTTAAAGAAGCTATGAAACTCCTACACCCTTTTATGCCCTTTATCACAGAGCATCTATATCACGAGCTCTCAGGAACTACGCTAGAAAACTCTGACTCTATTATGATCTCTGCCTATCCTACTAAGACTAAACAGAGAAAAGAAGAAAAGAAGTTTGAGATAATAATGGATGCAATAGTCTCTATAAGAAGAGCAAAAGTTCTTGTAGATCTAGCAAATCAAAAAATACCAAAGGCTTATGTAAAAATCGACGACATCTCAGATAGAGACAAAGAGATGATGTTACCGTTTATACTAAGACTTGCAAAAGTTGATGTAGTAGAGTTCTGTGATCAAAGAATAGAAGATGCTGTGAGTGATATATCTGACAGTTGTGAAACTTTTATTCCAACTGGGAGTATAGATCTAACTCCAATCATCTCTAAGCTTACAAAGCAAGATGAAAAGCTGCAAAAAGAGATAGATAAACTAAGTTCAATGTTAAATAATGAAAGATTTGTCTCAAATGCTCCACAAGATGTTTTAGATAAAAACCGCGAAGCACTAAGTGATGCTACTCTTAAACAAAAGAAAGTAAAAGAACAATTAGACTCTCTTAAATCTTAAGAGAGTTAGAGAGTTATTTTTTAGGGATATATACTAAAACATCGCATTTTAAGCTTTGCATTAAACTTGATGCTGTTGAGCCATAAAGAAATGCACCTGTGTTATTTACACCATTTGATCCTAAAACAACTAGATCATTGGAATTTTTAGCTATATATTTTGTGAGAGCATTTGTTACTCCTACTCTATCTTCTATAAGCCCTGCTTTTTCTATTTTATTTTCTTTTACAAATTTATCAAACTTTTCTTGTTCATGCTTTTGTATCTCTTGTTCTATCTCATCTCTATTTTCATAATCATCGTGGTATCTAAAAGCTATCTCACTCATTTTTTTGTAAGCATAAACACACTTTATACTCTCTTGATGGAAGAACTCTTGAGCAAAGAATAAGCTCTTTTTAGATACTTCTGAGAGATCTGTAAAAGCTACTATATTTTTATATGCTTCACTAGAGTTGCATTTTACTATAAGAAGTGGAAGGTTACTTTTTTGTGCGATATTATGTGCTGTTGAGCCAAGTATTGTAGTTGTAAAGTCTTTTTTCTCATTTGCCCCTATGATAATCATACAAGCATCTTTTTTCTTTGCTACATCCATAACAAAGACAGATGGCTTAGCTTTTTCTACGTTTATAGTGTAAGTTAAACCTTGTGTATTAACACCCTCTAGTTCTTTTTCTATACCCTTTATAGCACTGAGTTTTAATTTTTCTATCTTTGTATCTTTAATAAAATTACCAAAAAAACCAGTATCTATAGCATGAGCTATAGTAACTTTTGAGTCATTTCTCTTAGCTACTAAAAAAGCTCTATTTAAAACTTCTTTTGCATTGTTTGAAATGTCTAGTCCAACTACTATATCACTAAAATTTTCCATTCTTTTACACTCCATTATTTTTATTTCTATTGTAGCACATTTAGTACAAATAGAGCTTATTAATTAGTACCTACTTAACCTTGATACGGCAATATTATTGCTTTTTAATCCCGTTTAACAACTACAAAGCTCTCAGGACTAATAGACTTATACTTTGGCATACTTTGACCGATGTTTGAGTTTATATATGTGGGATCTGCTACTATAAACTTTTTCTGGTTTGCCTCTATACTATCGCCACTCATTGGAACATAAAGGGCTGTAGCCATATGATCCTTATACTTTACACCTAAGACACTTATTCCAAAAAGCTCTTTTACAAGATATGAAAAAAGTGTGGCTCTATCTTCACAATCAGACTTTTCATAGTAAAGAGTTTCAGCTGCAAACATAACTTTTTCTCTTTGAAATTGTTCTTGATCTGTCTCATATATAAAAGATTTTTGTACAAAATGAAGCACAAAATTCATAGCATCACTAGCACTCATACCATCCACATGCTTTTTTATATCTTTTGCGATAGAAGTATAAGTTCTCTCATCTAGTGGAGCGTTAAAAAAAGTCTCATAATCAGCTTGTGGGTAGGTAGCCATAAAATCCATAAGATTTTGGTTGTACTCGTAAGAAAGTGTATAGTTTTTAGAGTAATTTTCAAAATTAAGCGTTTTAGATTTAAAATTTGGATTAAATTTTGGTAGAGTTTTTAGTTCCAAATCAAGAGGCTTTGTAGCATCTGGATAGTCTTGTTTGTAGGAGTAAAGTCTTCCAACTCCTCCTTTGGCATAGTTTGATATGACATAGTACTTTTTGTTATCAAAGTTATAGTTTGGAGTAGCATAGATGATTTTTTTAGAGTAGTGCATCAAAATAATATGATTGTTAGCTAGTCCAACTTTAACTGCATATCCAAGCTTGTTAAATATAAACCAACTCAACAGGTTTGAGTCATCTTTATTTGAAAAAACTTGCTTTGAGATCTCTTTAACAAGCAAGTAAATACCCCAATCATTCAGATTCATCTCATTTGACACTTGTTTTATATCTTTAACTAAATTATCATAATCACTCGAAGCACAACTATTAAAAAAGCTTAGTATTCCATCTTTATTTTGTGGATAAAATTTAGCACTTTTCATGTCTTTTGCCATATCAAAAGAGAGATAAGTTCCAAAAAAATCAAAGTTTATATCTTTTTTAACTATCTCTTGTTTTTTTGGTTCTTCTGCTTTTTCTTTTACAACTACCTTAGGTTCTTGTTTATCTTCTTTTTTTTCATCTTCTTTATAGATTATAAAATCTTGTGTAGGCTTTATCTCTATGTTGATTTTTGGACCAACACTCTTTGGTTTTTCAAGCTTTGCATCTGGGATTGATTTTGGCTTTGGTTTTTCATAAAGAGGCTCTCCTATATAAACATTATAGGCTTCCCATTGCTTTTTTAGATGTTTGTTAAAAGCGTTATCTCTTTCATCTTTATATTTTGAAAATGCTTCTGTTTGAGTTCTTTTAAAGTCCTCAAAGCTCCCTGCTCCAAGGAGAGGTAGAGTTAGTATAAAAAACGATACTAGTAGGCTAAAATGGCCAAGCGGCTTGTATAATTTTGGTTCCCCATCCTTGTTTCGTTGCACGGTCTATATCTCCTTGAGTTTGGTAAAGAATCTTAGCTTCGCTCATTTGAGCTGAATCTATTTTGTTGTGTTGGTCTATATCGTATGGACGGATAACGCCACTTATCTGTATGATCTGTTTTTGATCATCAACTAATATCTCTCTTTTTCCTGAGATATAGTAGTTTCCATTTTGCATAACTTTAACTATTCTAGCTGTAACAGTAGTTGTAAAAGAAGCATTTTTTGTTGCACTTCCACTTCCCGCAAAATCATTACTTGAAGTTCCAGCAAAACCTATGTTTGTAAGCCCATTTAATTTATTTGCATAAGAACTAACAGCTGAATTATCACCTCCAGCTACAAATGTGCCACCACCTAAGTTTGAGTTATCTACTTTACTAAGATCTTTGGCCCCACTCGATGAACTATTTGCATTTTCAGATATTACAACTCTTACTATGTCGTTAACATGCATAGCTTTATGGTCTGAAAATAGAGGGTTATCTCCTTGACCAAATATACTCCCTACTGAGACATAGTCTTGTTTATCTTCTTTTGCCGGCATCTGCTCTACATACGCAGGTGGTGCGAAGTCTATCTCTGGCTCTGTAAGGTTTGCTGTACAACCAGTTAAAAAAAGTATAGCATAAGTAGGCATTAAGAATATTAAAATTTGTTTTATCATAAGTGGTCTCTTTTAGGTAGTGTATTTTGCTATAATACTAGCAAAAACAGTTCCAAAGGATAGTTATGACTCTAAGAGAAAATATAAATCAAGATTTAAAAGATGCTATGAAAGCAAAAGATACAAAAAAAAGAGATGCACTGCGTCTTTTAATGAGTGCTTTTAAGCAGATAGAAGTTGATGAGAGAAAAGAGTTAAGTGACGAAGATATTATAAAAATCATTCAATCACAAGTAAAAAGAAGAAACGACTCAGCCTCGCAGTATAAAGATGCAAATAGAGAAGATCTGATGCAGATAGAACTAGATGAGATAGAGTATTATACAACTTACTTACCAGTACAATTAAGCGATGAAGAGCTAGCAAACAAGCTTAAAGATATCATCACTAAAATAGGTGCATCAACTATAAAAGATATGGGAAAAGTTATGGGAGTAGCCTCAAAAGAATTAAGTGGCACAGCTGATGGAAAAAGAATAAATGAGTGCGTAAAGAGTCTCTTAGGCTAGTCTTCTAAGCCTCGGCAAACCTTCTTACACCTCTCATGAGGTGTAACTAATTATTATACTTTTTAACCAAACTTAAGCTTCCTTAGAGCAGCTTCTTCATCATCTTCACGCATTAAAGACTCGCCTACAAGAAAAGCATCTACTCCTGCTTTACTTAGATCTTCTAATTGACCGTGTTCATATATTCCGCTCTCTGCTACGATGATTTTACCATTTGGAATCATCGGTATAAGTTCGTAAGATAGATTCATATTCATCTCAAAAGTTTGTAGATTTCTATGATTGATCCCGATAATATCACTTCCTGCATAGATAGCTTTCACCAAGTCAGTTTTATCATGAACCTCTACTAAAGCTTCCATACCTAGGTGTCTTGTATATGCTAAAAGCTCTTTTAGTTCGCCCTTACTAAGAGCTGCAGCGATAAGCAAGATAAAGTCAGCTCCATGAACCATAGCTTCTAAAATTTGGTACTTAGAAACTATAAAATCTTTTCTTAAAAGTGGGATACCAACATATCTTCTAATACCGCCTAAATAATCAAGTGAGCCTTGAAAAAAGTGAGGTTCAGTAAGCACAGAAATAGCACTAGCCCCGCCTCTCTCATACGCTTGAGCAATGGCTAGTGGATCAAAATTTTCTCGTATAACACCCTTAGATGGAGAGGCTTTTTTAACTTCTGAAATTATTCTATATGGATCTTCTTGCGTTGCCTTTAAAAATGGAAACACATCTCGTGGAGCTCTTGCATTAAAGGCGAGGGAGCGACCTAACCAATCAAGAGAGAATTCTTTTTCTCTTTTTATTAAATCCTCTTTTGTTTTTTTAATAATATCATCTAAAATCATCTCTTCTTTTTTCCCTTTTCTTGTTTGTCTTTACATTTTTTTATAGCTTCAAAGTGTTTGACAACTTCTATATCATCTCCACCCTCAAGTTTTACAACTTTTGAGATAATTTTATAAGCTCTTGTACAATTTCCAAGCTTGTAGTATCCCCAAGCTAAAGAGTCGAGGTAATAAGCCGAGTTTGGCTCTATTTTCAGGGCTTCTTTTACATAAGCCATTCCCTCTTTTATATCAATAGAGTGGTCTATTAAGAGATATCCTAGATAGTTTAAATATAAGGCTTTTTTATCCACAGCTAGTGCTTCTTTTAATTTATCTACAACCGAAGAGAGCATCTTTTTGTTATTTTTATCTTTATGACCCTCATATTCAAAGATTGCACTTTGCGCTAAGTAGTTTAAATCGCCTCTCTCTTCATAAAGTTTTTTTGCTAGATCTGCTGCTTGAGAATAGTTTTTAGAGTTTATATAGACTTGCAATAACAGATCATCATCAACTCCACTATCTTGTAAAAAGCTCATAAGTTTTACATAATCTTTCTTATATACATAGATCTGAACTATTTTTTTTGCTATGTCATCATTTTTTTCTAGTTTATAAAATCTAAGATATATTGATAAAAGCCCATCAATATTGTTTTCATTTGAGTAAAACCCTATAAGTCTTGTACAAATTATTTTAGAGCAACCATGCATTCTTGCATGAGTCTCTAGTTGTGCTATTGCATCTCTGTTTCTTTGTAAATTTACATATAAAATTATAGACATCTTATCAAGAATTTTTTCATTATAGTCTTTAGTGTAAGCACTCTCAAGATATTTTAATGCTGTGTCATATTTTTTTTGTTTTACATATATTTCACTAACTAAAATATAGTCATCAACCTCTTTTGACTTCTCAACTAGTGCGAGAGAGAGCACCCTAGCCTCTTCTAGTTTTTCATCACCTATAAGAGCTATAATTTTCATTCTTATAAGTTTAAAATCATTTATCTCCTGCCCTATTTGAGCATCTACCCTCTCTATAACTCTCTCATATTTTTGTGCATAAAGATCATTTTGAAGTGATGCATAAAGATACTCTTTTTTGTTTGATTTTTCATATAAAGTGCTAAATATACTTGAAGCTTCATCGTGTTGTTTTAGCTCTTCTGCTCTTAGAGCAAAGAGTATAAAAGCATCTTCTTCTTCAAAAACTTTCTCACTAGGGTTAACTTCTACATCTTCAAATTTCGCAAAACAACCGCTAAATAGCAGTATCAAAGATAGAGATAAAATTATTCTAATCATCATCACTTCCTAATATTATTCCCGGGCATTCGAGTTGAAGTTCATCCAACCTTGTCTTAAAATAGTCCCAAAATGGAAAGGTTCTACATTGAATTGGACGAGCTTCATAGACTCCGCATCCATTTGTTGTTCTGTCATAAAATATACATTCATACGAGTCATCTATTTTTCTCTCTTTTATAGAGTATTTAAAACCTTCTCTATAAAGATATTCTGCTACAAAATCTCTAGTATTTATATTTAAAAAATTGCTAATTTCTTCTATTTCACTCTTATTTACATAGATATATCCACTCTCACCAGTACAACATCTGCCACCACAAGTAAAACAAGCAGATGAATCAAAAGTATAAGAAAATCCCTCTTTTTTCATTAAAGATGACATTTTACACTCTTTGTTGATGCTTTTTTATATATTTCTTTTACCTCTTGTGTAAACTCTTCACCATCAAAGCTTACCATTGGTTTTTGAATATTCATAAGCGATGAAGAGCCATTTCTTACGTGTATCATTACTAAAGAAGCTCCCTTATCTATTTTTGGATGAACAAAACGAACATTAACTGCTCTTAATTTAAAACGTTCCAACTCAGCACAGATAAGTCCAAATTGAGATGCATCATAACAAAAAATGAAATGAGCTCTAGGTTTTAAAAGTTGTGAGACCTTTTTAAAAAAATCTCTCAACGGTAAGTTGATATTATACCTTGCATTAAATAACATATCATTTTTACTTACAGAGATATTATCACTATAAAATGGAGGATTTGAAATAATGTAGTCATATTTTTTCTCATCCTCAAAATCTAAAAAATCTTTTTTATGGATCTTGTAATCGATTTTGTTTACTCTTGCGTTGTTAGTTGCATACTCCACAAATGCTTCTTGCTTCTCTATGGCTTCAAGCATAACTTTTGGATTATCTCTTGCAACTAAAAGCCCTACAATACCGCAGCCCGCACCCACATCTAATACTCTACCTTTTGGATTAAAGGAGCTGATAAAGTCATATAAAAATATAGAATCACTATTGTAGCAGTAGCCAACTTCAGGTTGGTAAAGTAACATCTACACCCTTTTTTTAGTATAATTGTGAAATTATACCCAATAAGCGAAATAGTTCTTCGCACAAGGAAAAAAACAATGATTATAATACCTGCACGATTGGCATCTACTAGATTTCCACAAAAAGTTCTAGCTGATATTGGCGGTTTGCCTATGGTTGTTAGGACTGCAAAGAGAGTTGAGCATCTAGATCGAGTTGTTGTCGCTGCAGATGATGAGTTAATAGTAAAAGTTTGCAAAGAGCATAACATTGAAGCAAAGCTTACTTCTACAACGCACAAAAGCGGAACAGACCGTATCAATGAGTGTGCAAATATTTTAAACCTTAATGATGATGAGATTATCATAAATGTTCAAGCTGATGAGCCTTTTATTGAGCCAGAAGTTGTAGCGTCATTGATATCAAAACTCAAAGAGTTACAGAAAAATGATGAAAATTTTATCATGGGGAGTTGCTTTAATGCGATTAACGCGGAATCTGCAAAAGATCCAAACTTAGTAAAAGTAGTCCTTGACGATGCAAACAACGCTATTTACTTCTCAAGATCTCTTATCCCCTATAACCGAAGTGGTAGAGCTACATATTTTGGACACATAGGGATCTACGGATTTAGCAAAAAAAGTTTAAAAGAGTTTTGTAACTTAAGCGATGCCCCTATAGAAGATATAGAAGGATTAGAACAACTTCGTGCAATCTACCATCAAAAGAAGATAACAATGTTAAAAGTTTCAAGTACAGGATTTGGGATAGATACTCCAGAAGACTTAGCAAGAGCTATAGAGATATTTCTCTAGGCTTTTTTGATAGTTGAGTGCTCTGAAGAATTAGCAAACTAGATCCTGAATCAAGTTCAGGATGACGGTTTTTCATTCAGGATGACAGTTTTTCATTCAAGATGGCAGTTTTCATTCAGGATGACACCACTCCGTCATTCCGTGCTTGACACGGAATCTAGTTTATAGATTAATCAGAAGGTTCGGTCATCTTGTTGTTTGATTGCTTTGTGTGAGTGAGTTTAAAAGTTTAAACCTCTTAAAAAAGAGGTCTAAAAGGAGTTTGATTAGATATTGTCTCTAATACCTAGATCTTCTACTAGTTTCATATAAGCATCTTTATTTTTCTTTTTAAAATACTTCATTAAACGACGACGTTGACCAACTAATTTTAGTAGTCCTAATCTTGATGCATGATCTTTTTTAAACGATTTTAAGTGCTCTGTTAGTTCACTAATTCTTGCTGTTAAAAGTGCGATTTGAACTTCACTTGAACCTGTGTCACTCTCTGAGCGACCGAATTTTGTTACAATTTCTTGTTTTTTAGCCGAATCTAAAGCCATAATAGCCTCCTGATGGGTATAATAATCTAACATCTACACTAAAATAGTGCAAAGTTGAAGCGAAATTATATCTTACCTACATTAAAGTAGGTTTAGGTTGACCAAATTCATAACCTTGAGAACTCTTAATACCCAACTCTTTTACCTTTTTAAAGACCTCATTATTTTCAACATACTCAGCTATAACTTCTATCTGCATTCTATTTGCAAAGTCAACTATAACTTTTGTAATAATTTCAGAGTTTTTATTATGTACTATCTCTTTTATAATAGAACCATCTATCTTAATAAAGTCAGCTTCAAGGCGCATAAGATATTCAAAGTTGGAATAACCTGTTCCAAAATCATCAATAGCTATCCTACAACCAAATAGCTTTACTTTTTTTATAAATTTTTGTATCTCATAAAAATTCTCTATACTCTCAGACTCAACTATTTCAAAAATAACTCTACTAGAGATATTATAAATAGCCAACATTTCTAAAATGTACTCACTTATCTCTTTATCTAAAATATCATCTATACTCAAGTTTATAGAAAAGTCAAAATCATTCTCTCTAAACATTTCAAAACTCTTTTGGACAACAATTTTTGTTAATTGTTTATATAACTTAGCTTTTTTTGCTATGTCTAAGAAAAAGTATGGAGTGATTACATTTCCATGTTCATCTATAAGTCTAATGAGTGATTCATATTTGTTTATCTTTAAAGTGTTGTTATCTACAATAGGCTGATAATAGAGAGCTATTCTATCATTTTTTATGGCATCTTTTATTCTCTTAGTCCAAAGCATATTGTTCTCATACTCATCATCTAAACTCATGCTTTTATCATAAACAATGAGATCTTTTGCTTCTCTTCTTGCGATCTTTAACGCCATATCTGCTGTAACATGAAGATTCTCTTTTTCTTCAAAAGATATACTCAGAGTTGCACTAAGTTCTATTGTCTCCCCTTGAACTTGATATGTGTGAGAATTTATAAACTTAACAATAGTTTGAGCTTTTTGCACAACTGAGTGAGCTTGCATACCACTAGCTAAAATTGCAAATTCATCTCCACTAACTCTGTAAACTTTTAAGTTATCTTTTGCTTCACACAATTCTTTTAGTTTTTTGGCAAACTCTACTAAGACATTATCACCAAGTTCATGTCCATAAAAGTCATTTATCTGAGAAAAACTATCTATGTTTACTAAGATTAAAGATAGGTTTTTAGCATTTGCACTCTCTTGTTTTAGTGCATTTCTATTTCCTAGTTTTGTAAGCGAATCCGTGTTTGCCAAGAGTTCAAGTTTATTTTTTTGCTCTATTAACTCTGTTACATCATATCTAATTGAGATGTACTCTTTAATTTCTCCACTTGCATCTGTAATTGGTGCTATTGTTGCATCAACCCAGTAAAAAGAGCCATCTTTTTTTACATTTCTAAGTCTACCGTGCCATGTTCCTTTTTTGATCGTAGCTCTCCACAATCTTTGATGCACAGCATTTGAGAGAGTTCTACCTCTTAAAATATTATGATTTTGACCTATGATTTCATCGGAGGTATATCCACTTATTTCACAAAAATTTTCATTTAGATAGCTAATATTTCCATTTAAATCAGTTTTTGAGACTATTAAGTTGCTATCTATTGCATCTTTATAGCTCTCCAAAAATGAGAGTGAGTTTTTAAGCTCTTTAGTTCTATCTACTAGCTCTTCTTCTAGCTCTCTTTGTAAGCTTGAGAAGTATCTTATAAAATAATAAGCTATAACAGAGATCACAATTACTAGCACTAAGTCATAAAGAAGTGAGCCAAAAAACTGTTTATTTATAATCTGCTCTACATGTTTTATGGGTACTTTTATACTTAAAACTCCTCGTATCTCACCAAGTTTATAGTCATATGCATTATCATATACATCTGAAATAAACTTAGGAGCTTTTGATTTTTCCCCATGACAACTTAGGCATTTTTTCTCAATTTTTAAAGGTGTTGCATATTGGTAAAACTCATCTTCTCTCTCAAAATACTCTTCTTCATTGGAGTTCTTTTTAAAATATTCTATGGCTTTTAGTTCGTATGGATCAGCTTGGTTTTTGGAGTTTCTTGCTCTATCACTAACAGTTTTCATCTCAATATGGAGTTTATTTTTTTTTGAAAAGTTCTCTGAAATCTCAACTGCTGAATATGCAGGTAATCCTGCAAGTGTTTTTTCATTTAAATGGATAACATCTCTTAGGTATAAGTCTTGGTAGTAGTCTCTATGAGTTAGATATAGTGAATCAATAAGCTTTGCCTGTTGGGAGATAAACTCTTCAACACTAGCTTTGTTTTCAAAATAGTTTACAGTCACTCTAGCAAGTGCTATAATTAAAAACATAATAGGAATGATTATTATTAATTTTTTTGATATTATTTTAAATGACATGGGGACATTATACTGACTTTTAAATTTATCAAACTTAAATTATATTCAATTTTTTTGGATATAATCTCTTTCAATATTATCTCAATTCATAAAGCAAATTAAATGTTAATAACTCGTGCAAGCGAATACGCAATACTATCTCTACTCGTTTTATCAAAAGCCTCCTCTCCTGTGGATAGTGAAACTCTCTCCAAACAATTATCGATCCCTAAAAGTTTTTTAGCAAAAATCCTACAAGCTCTAGCTAAAAAGGGTATTTTAAGGTCTTACAAAGGCGTAAATGGCGGATTTATGCTAAACAGAGAGGCTAAGGACATAAATATGCTAGAGATAATGAGTGCAGTAGAGGGAAAAGCCCCAACTGTTTTTGATTGTTCACCATCTGTAAAAGATTGTCCAAGTGATAAGGCTCAACTCTGTTCTATTTGGCCTTTTTTAAACAAATTACAAGGCAAGATTGACACATTTTTAGCTGACTTATCTCTTGATGACATTTTAGAGTAGTATTTTGGCAAGAAGAAAACTTACCACAAGAGAGCAGATTGGAACAGCACTAAACTTTCTAATCGGTCAAAGAGATTTAAGTGTCGTTGTTTTTGTAATGGCAATACTTGCCATTATCATTGTTCCCCTTCCATCTGGGCTTTTAGATGTACTTCTTACTATCTCGATGGCTTTGGCTGTTTTGATTTTACTTATCTCGCTATATGTTCCAAAACCAACAGATCTAACAACATTTCCAACGCTTATACTTATTCTAACCCTTTTTAGGCTCTCTTTAAACATTGCTACAACTAGGATGATTTTAAGCCACGGCCATGAAGGACCTGATCAAGTCAGTAGCATAATAACGAGTTTTGGAGACTTTGTTGTTGGTGGAAACTTTGTCATAGGTATTATAGTTTTCTCTATTTTAGTTCTTATTAACTTTATGGTTATTACTAAAGGTTCTACAAGAGTTGCAGAGGTTGCAGCTCGTTTTACACTTGACTCGATGCCAGGTAAACAGATGGCAGTTGATGCAGATCTCAATGCTGGGCTTATTGATGATGCAGAAGCTAAAAATCGTCGTGCAGAGATCTTACAAGATGCTAACTTTTATGGAGCAATGGATGGATCTAGTAAGTTTGTAAAAGGTGACGCAGTTGCTGGTATTGTTATCACTCTTATCAACATTATCGGTGGATTTCTTATAGGTGTTTTTCAATACAATATGAGTGTATCAGATAGTGCTTCTACTTTTACACTTCTTACTATCGGTGATGGTTTAGTTGGACAAATCCCAGCTCTTATAATCTCTACTGCAACAGGTATCATGATAACTCGTTCTTCTGGCGATGGTGATAACTTTGCAGAGGGAACAATAAACCAGATGATGGGGAACTCAAAGATCCTTATGATAGTTGGGTTTATCATGATTCTTTTTGCACTAGTTCCTGGACTTCCTACTGCTTCTATGGGCTTTGTGGGTATCTTGTTTGCCCTTCTTGGCTGGTCTATATATAAGTTTGAAAAAGGAGAGTTAAGTATCCTTGATGTGCAGAAGATTCTCTCACCAAAAGCACAAGAAGAAGAAGATAAAAAAGCAGGTGAGACTAAACCTAAAAAGACAAATGAAGAGATAGCAAAAGAAGAAGAGGCAGCACTTGAAGATATTTTAAAAGTGGAGATGCTAGAGCTTACCTTAGGTTATCAACTCATTAGGTTAGCAGATAGCTCTCAAGGAGGAGATCTCTTAGAGAGAATTCGTTCTATGAGAAGAAAAATAGCGGCAGATTTTGGCTTTTTAATGCCTCAGGTTCGTATCCGTGACAACCTTCATCTAGAGCCAGAAGGATATCAGATCCTACTAAAGGGGATCTCTATAGGAGAAGGTTCTATAAAGCCAGATAAATTTTTAGCGATGGACAGCGGAATGGCTACTGGTGATATTGAGGGAGAGGCTACAAAAGAGCCAGCTTTTGGTCTTGATGCACTTTGGATAAACCCTGATCAAAAAGAAGATGCCATTATAAATGGCTATACAGTCGTAGATCCAGCCACTGTTATCTCAACACATATGAGTGAACTTGTGAAGAAAAATGCACAAGATATGCTCACTCGTCAAGAGGTTCAAACTCTTATAGACAAGATAAAAGTAGATTTCCCTGTTATTATCGATGATGGTTTAAAAGTTGCTTCTATTGGATTAATTCAAAGAGTTTTAAAAGCTCTTTTACATGAAAAAATACCTCTAAAAGATATGCTTAGCATCTTAGAGACTATCGCTGATATTGCAGAGTACACAAAAAATGTTGAACTTATAACTGAGCAGGTCCGCTCAAAACTCTCTCGCATCATCACGCAGATGTATTCAGGCGAGGATGGAGTTATAAGGCTGCTTACCTTTGACACAAACTCTGAGCAGATGATGCTTGAAAAATCACAAGAGAAAGATGGCATAAGAAACTTAATGCTGAGCGTTGGAGAGATAAACCAACTCATACAAGCTACTAGTGCAAAAGCACATGAACTACTGCAAAAAGGCATCTCACCTGTTGTCATCATTGTAGATCCTCAACTTCGCCGAGGAGTTGCTGAAATATTTGAACGATTTTCTTTAGATGTAGTCACTCTCTCTCATGCCGAGATAGATTCTAGTGCTACTTTTGAAGTTATGGGTTCCATATCAATCCAAGTATAGATAAATAGTGTTATAATAAATCCCAAGGAAAATAATGAATAATAAAACAATCCACCATCTCTCACACATTGATCTAGACGGCTATAGTTGCCAACTAGTTATGAAGTTTACTCCATACAAAATCTTCAACTACAACGCTAACTATGGAGCAGAAGTTAGACAAAAACTTGAACTTATACTAGAAAATATATCTAAAGAAAATGTTCCTGCAATGATCCTTATCACAGATCTCAACTTGACATTTGATGAATCAAGATGGCTTAATAGCGAAGTAAAAAAGATGAATGATGATAAAAATAACATCAAACTTGTTTTGCTTGACCATCACGGAAGTGGAGAAGATAGTGCTAACAAATATGAGTGGTATTATCTTGATACTTCAAGATGCGCTACAAAAATAACTTATGATTATGTACAAGAAAATTTTGAATATGATGAACCAAAATGGATGAACAAGTTTGTAAATACTGTTAATGCTGTGGATCTATGGAAACAAGAAGAAGTAGAAAATTTTGAGTTTGGTAAAGTATGTATGCGTCTTGTAACTGAGAGTAGAGAGTTAAATAGAGTTATGTTTGCTGATGATGACAACAACTATAAACTCTCACTTTTATTAGAATCCACTAAATATTTAGATGAGCCAAATGCTCCAATACTTTTAGATGAGAAGATTCACCAATTAAAAAAAGAATTTTTTATGCGTGAGAGTGACAACACGCTTGATAACTTAGCTACAAAACATATAGTTGAGCTTTTAGGTAGTGTAAGAGATGAAAAAACGATCTATTACAAAGGTTATAGAGGCTTCTTAAGCTATGGAGTTGGAAACACCTCTATCATAGGAAATGGCTTCTTGCTAGCTTATCCTGAGTATGATTTTATAGTTGATGTAAGTTATAGAGGAACAATGAGTCTTAGAGCTAACAACAATGTGAGTGTTTCTTTGATCTCTAAAGAGTGGGCAAATGGCGGTGGACATCCAAATGCTGCAGGTGGTAGAATCATAGGCTTTAAAGAGCAATATCGCTACGACAGAGTTAAAAAACAAATAGAAAAAATCATTAACGACAAAGAAGCAGTTGCAGGTGAGCTAGAGTATAAAAAAGAGGACTAATCTATAATTCGAATCCTTCTCATTCCACCTCTCCTGAGGTGGAACGAGGTTAAAATTTAATTAATTTTTATCAAAATATCTTTCAATCCCATTTGCTAAACCTAAAGCAACTCTCTTTCTATATGTTGAATTTACTAGTCTTTTAGCTTCCTCTGGATGTGAAATAAATCCTACTTCAACTAAGACAGCTGGCATCTGAGCGCCTACTAAAACCCAAAAAGGCCCCTCTCTTACTCCACCATCTTTTACCTTGTAGTTTTTGTTTAACTCTCCCAACATTCCTCTTTGTAAGTCAATGGCTAGTTTATTTGATGCAACTATTTTATGAGAGTTTAAAAACTTTAAAAAGGTATCTTTTCCATACTTGTTCATCTCACTAAGATCTGCAGAGTTCTCTTTTGCAGCTACCCTTTCAGCTTTTTTAGATCTTGATGGAGATAAAAAATAGCACTCTACCCCCTCGGCTTTATGTGCATTTCTCTTCTCTACTGCATTTGCATGAATACTTACAAAGACATCAGCTCTTTTGTTATTTGCAAAAGCAGTTCTTTGGCTTAATTTTATATACTTATCACTATTTCTTGTCATATAAACTGTGTACCCACGAGATTTTAAAATTTTTTCTAATTCTTTAGATATCTTGTAAACTACAATTTTTTCTCTATAGTTTTTATATCCCACCGCTCCTGGATCTTTTCCACCATGACCTGCATCTATAACTATGACTTTATCTCTATCAACTCTTTTAGGAAAATTTGATTTCTCTGGTTTTTGTTTTACTTTTTGTAGGGTTTTATTTTTAGTTGAAGCGAGCATATTTATAACAAGCTCTTCATCATCTTTTTTAAAACTTATTTGGACTTTTTGACTATCTTCTATAACAAGTCTTAGTGTGTTTGAGTTGTATTGTGCTATTTTTATTCTGTCAATATTTTGCTTATTTAAGCTTTGTGAGTCTGTTAGCATGGATGCATGAACATCAAAGACGTACCGATATCTTTGCTCTTTTGCATCATAAAGTGTAAAGTAGTTTATTTGATTATTTCTTAGTTTTTTGTCAAATTTTAGAATAAGTCTATCATCTCGCCATTGTATTCGCTTTAACTTATGAGATGAAGTGATTTTAATATTTTCATTTTTATGATCTTTAGGTTTTTGCTCTATTTTTGGAGCTTTATATGTAGATGCTTTTGGTTTTATAGCTGCTAGTTCTCGTTCATATTGAGAAATATCTATATGAAGTGCTTTACCACTTTTTACAATCCCCTTTAGTGCACTAGCTTGAAGTTTTTCGTCTTCTGCCATAATAGAACGAAGATAGAGATTTTTGTAGTCATTATATGCACGAAAGTGATTCGATTTTGACTCACTTTTCATAAAGCCATCAGCTCTTTTTAAAAGTTCTCTATCACTTTGAGCATAAAGAGAGATAACAAGAAGAAGAAGAATAATAGCAAATAAACGCATCATCAGCTATCTATTCACCTTCAACAAGTTTTTTCATTAACTCTTTTACTGAGATTATCTCATTTAATCTGTAGCCATTTGTTCCTGAGAAAAAAAGACCAGTATCCATATTTCCTAGAAAAGCATCACTTAATCTATCTGCTATACAAAAGCCAACTACTTTAGCTTCTTCTCCACGGTTACATGGTTTTACACAGTTAGATATACACTTAATAGCTGGGCCTTCTCTTTTATCAACTAAACGAGTTAGATTTGTAACTACTCCTTGAGCCGGATATCCAACAGGTGAGCCCATAAGTTTGATATCTTCTTCTTTAGCATTTAGTATAACTTCTTTAAAGTTCTGATGAGCATCACACTCATGAGTTCCAATAAAACGAGTTCCCATCTGAACGCCAGCTGCACCAAGAGAGAGCATCTGTTCGATGTCACCCTTATCCCAAACTCCACCAGCTGCAATTACTGGAATATCTCCCCATAGAGCCGCTTCTTCAACTACTGGTCCTACTATATTTTCTAGTTGATTTTCTTCTAGCTTGCATTGCTCATATGTAAAGCCTTGATGTCCTCCACTCTTTGGACCCTCAACTACTACTGCATCTGGAATTCTGTTATACCTTTTTTTCCATCTTTTACAGATAATTTTTAGAGCTTTTGCAGATGAAACTATAGGTACAAGAGCAACATCTGGAAAACCTTCTGTAAACTCTGGCATATTTGTAGGTAGTCCTGCTCCAGTTATGATGATGTCAATTCCAGCCTCACAAGCATCTCTTACAACTCTACCATAATCATTTATAGCATATAAAATATTTGCAGCTAGAGGTTTATCTCCAGATATTTTTCTTGCATTTGAGATGATTTTATTGAGTCCCTCAGTTGAGTAGAAATTCACCTCACTTAATGGTCTATCTGAGACTAGTTTTTTAGCATAAGCTTTATCTTCGTAGTATCCAGTACCTACAGTACTAATAACTCCTAATCCACCCTCTTTTGACACATTACCAGCTAACTGATCCCAGCTAATACCAACGCCCATCCCACCTTGGACTATTGGGTGTTTTATAGTGTATTTTCCAATCTTTAATGACTTAAAACTCATCTAATTAACCTTTAATTTTGCAAACTTTCTTTTTCCAACTTGGAGAACATACTCACCTTTAATAAGTTGCAACTCTATATCTGAAATTTTTTCTTGATTTATTTTAACAGCACCTTGCTTAATATCTCTTCTTGCTTGTGAAGTAGATGGCTCAAGATTGCAATCGACTAAGGCTTTTGCAATCCAAATCTCACCCTCAGCACTAAACTCTTCTATTTCAGTAGGGATTTGGCTTTGAGAATGTACTTTTTGAAACTCTTCTTTTGCCTCTACAGCCATCTCGTAAGTGTGATATCTAGTAGTGATCTCTAATGCCAACTCTTCTTTAACACTCTTTGGATGAAGAGATCCATCAGTAACACCTGCTTTTAAAGCCTCTATCTCATCAAGAGTCTTTGTACTTAGTAGCTCGTAAAATCTCCACATAAGTTCATCAGAGATACTAAGGATTTTTCCATACATATCATTAGGTTCATCAGTCACACCTATGTAATTGTTTAGTGATTTACTCATCTTTTGTACTCCGTCAAGTCCTTCAAGAATTGGCATCATAAGTACAGCTTGCTGTTTTTTAAGATCATATACTTTTTGAAGTTGTCTTCCCATTAAGAGGTTAAACTTCTGATCCGTTCCACCCACTTCTATATCACTTTTTAGATGTACACTATCGTAACCTTGAAGAAGTGGATATAAAAATTCGCTAACAGCTATTGGTGTGTTAGATTCGTATCTTTTTGAAAAATCATCGCGCTCAAGCATTCTAGCTACTGTTAGAGTAGATGCAAGTTCTATGAGCCCCACAGTTCCAAGGGAGTTTAACCAGCTTGAATTATAAACTATATCTGTTTTACTCTCATCTAAAATTTTAAAAGCTTGTGTTGTATAACTTATTATATTTTTCTTTATGTCTTCATTGCTTAAAACTTTGCGAGTAGCACTCTTACCACTTGGATCACCAATAGCTGCAGTAAAATCACCTATAAGAAACTGTATTCTTGCTCCATACTTTTGAAATGTTGCCATCTTTTGCAGTAGCACTGTGTGACCAAGATGTAGATCTGGTGCAGTAGGATCAAAACCTGCCTTTAGAGTAAAAGTTTTTCCCTCATCAAAATAAGCTTTCAATAAATTCTCTATTCTATCAATATCGATTATTTCAGCACAACCTCTTTGTACCTCTCTTAAAGCTTCTTGTAACATCTATATTCCTAATTTTATAATAATTTTAACGATATGCATCATCTGTACGAATCAGATGAATCACTTTTATTTTTTGCTCCATTCTAGCACGAAGTGAGTTAATATCAGCTTCTTTTGACTCAAATCCAAGCTCACAATATCTTGAAGATTCACTTTTGTTTTTACCTAGTTCGATGGAGTTTATATCAATGTTTAACTTAACTAAAAAGTTCAAAAACTCAGCTAGCGTCCCTTTTCCACTGTGAAGGGAGACTATCATATTATAGTTATAAATATTTTGTCTCTCCCATCTAACAAAGAGCATCTTCTCATTTGCTTCTAGTTTTTTGATGGCACTCTTGCACATTTTATGATGCACATAAGCTTTTGATTTGTCTAAAAATGCAACTATTTCATCACCAGCTTTTGGATGACAGCAGTAGTCAAAGACAACATCACTTATGTGTGAGTTACTAAACAACTCAACACCTTTTATACTGTAAGGTTTTAGCTTAAATCTATGGCGAGTTAGAAATCTTTTAAACCTTGAATTTTTACTAATCTCTAAAGTATATCTATGCATAACTTCACGAAGTAGTTCTATATCTGATGGTATATTTGCTCTTCGCTCAAAACTGTTTCTATCAAACCACTCTTCAACTCTTGAGTTATTAAGCTTCATTGCAGTAGCTACTATGTTTACGCTCGACTTTGCATTTATATCTCTAAGTCTTGCGTTACAGTTTAGTCGCATATTTGTTTTGGCTTTAGATGTTTTCACTGCATCTATCCATGAACATCTTGTGATGATCTCATCAGACATATTTATTTTTATTATATCGCCATTTTGAAGTTCACTCAGAAGTGAGGCTTTTGCCTTATTTACAAGTGCTGACTTTGCTTTGTTTCCAACTGCACTATGAACTGTATATGCGAAGTCTAAAACTACTGCACCACGAGGAAGAGTAAAGGCCTCCCCACGAGGTGAAAAGACTGCTATATCTTCAGAATACAAATCATTCTTTATAAGTGCATAAAAGTCTTCAACTGATTCATTTTGGTAGCTTAGATTGTTTAGCCAGTCTAGTTTTATATTGTTCCCGCCACTTTTATATTTCCAATGCGCTGCAACCCCAAGTTCTGCAGTGTTGTGCATCTCATGAGTTCTGATTTGGACTTCAAAAATAGCAGTTTTATAAAAAACAGTAGTGTGAATAGTTTGGTACCCATTATCTTTTGCAACTGCAATATAGTCTTTAAATCTTGATGAGAGAGGTTGAAAATTTAGATGAATCAGCCCTAAAATATTGTAGCATTTTACTGGATCTGTTGTTATGATTCTAATTGCTAAAAGATCTAGGACTTCATCTATTGTGACGCCTTTTCTTTGCATCTTTAGATAAATTGAGTAGCGATGCTTAACGCGTGAGAGTATTTCAAAGTCATCTTCACAGATACCATTTTTTAAAAGTATCTTATTTATAGACTCTTTAAACTCTTCTAACTTCATCTCTATAGCGTGATAATGCGTATCTAGGTAGTTGTCGATATGGTGTTTTTCTTCTTTGAAAATATATGAAAAACTCAGATCTTCTAATATATTTTTTAAAAAAGAGATACCCAATCGATGTGCAATTGGAGCGTAAACCACAAGTGTTTCTTCTGCGATTCTTATCTGTTTATGTTCTGGGAGTGCATCTAGGGTTAACATATTGTGAAGTCTGTCGCAAAGTTTTACTACTAAAACTCTTACATCTTCGATACTAGCAAGTAGCATCTTTCTAAATGAGAGCGCTGAGACAATAAGTTTTTCGTTTGAGCTAGACGGTACAAGCTCTATATCACGAATTGTATCTATCTTTGTAAGACCTTCAACAAGATGTGATACATCACTTCCAAATAACTCTGTGATAGTTTCGATCCCGACATCTGTATCTTCTACAATATCATGCAAAAGTGCAGCTATTGCCATTGATTCATCATCTGTAATGGAAGCAACTATAGTAGCTACTAAAATAGGGTGAACTATATAAGGCTCACCACTCTTTCTAAATTGCTTTTCATGAGCTTCTTTTGAATACTCTAACGCTTCTTGAAGCCTCTTACTTGAGGCGATTTGAGTAAAGAGATACTCTTGTGCTGAGTCAACATCGTGTATATGTTTGACTTTTTCTATATCAACTTGACTCAGACTCAAATTGACTATCTTACGATATCTTCAAAGCCTTTTATAACTACAAGACCTTGTGCAATCTCCATTAAAGCCAAATCTGCTGCTTTAATACTTTTTGGATCGATATTTAATTTGCTTTTAGCACCATTTAAAATCTCATCACTTCTTTTTGCAACTGCAATTGCCAACTGGTAACGATCTAGAGTTGCATTATCATCTAATATTTTTGCTGTTAATTCTTCAACTTGCATAATTTAATTTCCTTTTATTTTTTTGTCACGGTATCGGAAGTAATTCCGCTACCTACGCTAACGCTGAGTTTTGCTCAGCGCAAGGCTCTCGGCACCTTGTGCCTCTTTCATAACCCTTTCGTTACGCCTTGGGAGAGGTGTAACTAGGCTACAGTAATGAGGTTAGGCAACACTATTGAACTATAGAACAATTCTCTCTATTGCCGTTTAGTATGTCTAGTAAGTTTCCTTTCTTAGACATATCACACACGATTATAGGTAGTTTATTATCTTTTGCTAGTGCTATAGATGTGTCATCCATAACTTTTATATCATCTTTTAAAGCTTGTTCATATGTTAGCTCTGATAATTTTACTGCGTCGCTAAACTTTTCTGGATCTTTATCATAAACTCCATCAACTTTAGTAGCTTTGATAATAACCTCAGCACCAATTTCCACAGCTCTTAGAGTCGCTGCTGTATCTGTTGTAAAAAACGGATTTCCAGTTCCTGCTGCAAAGATAACCACTCTGCCCTTCTCTAAGTGACGAACAGCACGGCGGTTTATATATGGCTCTGCAATTTGCTCCATTTTTATGGCGGTTTGCATTCTTACTTGAAGTCCTGCATGTTCACAAGCTTCTTGCATAGCTACGCCGTTTATAACTGTAGCTAACATTCCCATATAATCACCACTAGTTCTTTTGATGATGCCATCATGCGCAGCTGTAACACCACGTATAATATTTCCACCGCCAATTACAATGCCTACTTCTATGCCGGCATCTACTAAAGATTTTATCTCTTGAGCGATATACTTAAGTATCTTCGTATCGATCCCATGACCTGCCTCGCCGGCGAGTGCTTCACCTGAAAACTTAACCAGTACCCGTTTGTTAGCCATGCAATTCCTTTATATCTAAATCCGCGAATTATATTTAAACTTGTCTTTGATATTGCTTTTATAAATCTCTGTTTGTTTTATAACTCATCAGCATGACCAAAAAATATCTTTTGATCTTGGTTTTTTCTCATATCTTGAAGTATTTTTTTAGCTCTTACTTTGGTTTGCGCATCGAAGTAGATAAACATATTTCTCGAGAATATATAATCAAATTTACCAAGAGTTGCAAATGAAGCATCAAAAATATTTATAAGTTTAAAATCAACTAAACTCTTGATACTATCTCTTAAAATAAACTTGTCATCTTGTTTATAAAAATACCTTTGTATGATCTCATCACTAAGATTTCTTACATTTCTCTGCTTATAAACTGCCTTTTGAGCTTTATTCAGTGCGTCTGAGTTTATATCTATGCCTAAGATCCTAAACTTATCAGCACTAACTCCAGCTTCAAGAAGTGCGATAGCAATGCTATAAGGCTCTTCTCCAGTTGATGATGGCGCACACATTATCTTAACTAAAGAGACATCTTTTTTTACAAGACCTACTAACTCTTCTATCTGTTTGAACTCTCTATAAAAAAATGTCTCATTTGTAGTTAGGTAATCTATAAGTTCTTGCTTTATTACTGCATCACTATCTAGTAGATCTAGTAGTTTAGAAAATGAGCTTATCTCTCTTTGTTTACAAAATGTCATAGCTTTGTTGTTTAAGATATTCATCTGTTTATCAAAGGTTACACCTGTTTCGTTTTTGAAATACTCAGCAATTTTAGTTGCGTCACTGTAGTCAGTTGGCTCTTCTTCTCTCACTTCATCTAAGATCTTTTTTTCTTTTTTTCTAAAAAAACTAAACATTACGAACAAAACTCCCTTATCTCTTCTACTATCTCTTTTATGTCTAAAACTTTTATGTTTTGTATCTCTTTTCTAGCACGGCTAGGCATTCCATCCACAATGGCACTCTGTTGGGTTTCTGTCAAACATAAAGAACCATTTTCTTGTAAAGCCTTACAAGCTTCAACTCCATCTGCACCAATTCCTGTCAATATAACACTTAAAAATTTTATATCTTTAGTAAAAGGTAAAAAAGAGCTAAAAATATAGTTAATGTCTGGATTAAAAGTATTTATTTTTGAGTCTTTTTTACTAAATATTATTCCATTTGAATCTCTACTAACTCTAGTATAGCCTGAACAGACATAGATACCTGAGCTTACAAGGTAAGTTTTGTCATTAGCTGCGAAGATACTATTTGTTGGATCTTCATCCAACCTTTTTGCAAAACTATCCATAAAACCTACAACCATATGCTGAGCAATTACTATGCTGGTATCATTTAGTTTTGGTAAGGCTTTTATGATTTTTTCTATCTGCCCTGGTCCACCCGTCGAAGCTGCTATTAGGACTATTTTTTTTGGTATCTCGTAACTCATATTTGCTTTAGTATATCCATACAACGATACCTTTATATTTTCTTGAAATGTGATTGTATTATATCAAATATAAAACTTTATAACGCTCTTAATAGTTCACACACTATAATACTCAAAAAAATGCCTAAGGAAAGTTTTTATGAAGTTTAAAAAGTCTTTTTTTATCTCTCTTGTACTTTACACATCAACTCTATTTGCAGATAGCTCAGCTGTAGCTTTTATGTATCATCGATTTGATGAAGCTAAGTATCCATCTACAAATATAAAAATGGAGCAATTTAAGGAGCAACTCTCTTATCTAAAAGAGAACAATTACAATGTTTGGCACCTCTCTAAGATAATCTCTCATATCAAAGATAAAAAAGAGCTACCACCAAAGACAATAGCTCTAACTATAGATGATGCTTACATTAGTTTTTATGAAAATGGCTATCCATTACTAAAAGAGTTTGGCTTTGCCTTTAGCCTGATGGTTAGCACAAATCCAATAGATGTAAAATCCAAAAACTATATGTCATGGTCTCAAATGAGAGAGATGCAAGAACATAAAGCAGAGTTCATAAACCACTCAGTGTTACATAAATATCTTATAGATAAAAACAAAGAAGAGATTACAAAAGAGATCTTAAAAGCACAAAAGCGACTTCAAGATGAATTAGGAAGTTCTACTAATGAAAACCCTCGCCTCTTTTCATATCCTTTTGGTGAGTATGACCAAAGAGTTGAGGCTATCTTAGAAGAGTTGGATTTCATTGGTATCACACAAACTTCCGGTGCTATTGGCTTTGATACAGATCTAAGACGAATACCAAGATTTCCTATGGCTGAGGCTTATGCCTCAATGGAGAGTTTTATTACTAAACTAAACACAAAACCTATGCCCATAATCTCTGTTTTACCAAAAGACAATCTCATAGAAGAGAACAACCCTCCAAAGCTCACCATTACTCTAAAAGAGAGACTTCATAATATACAATGCTTTACATCAAATGGTGAAAAAATAAATCACACTTGGATATCACAAACTCAGCTAGAAGTTGTAGCAAATGAGAAGCTAAAACAACCTAGAGACAAATATACTTGTACCGCTCCTACAATGAAAAATAAATGGTACTGGTATAGTCATTTATGGATAATTAAATAGCAAAGACAATAAGGCATATTGCGTATTAACTAATCTTATAATAGTAACACTTACTATAGTTATGATAAATATTAGCATTATAAAACCGCTAGATAGATTTAAAGAGATACTTCTTAGCATCGGAAACAGCAGCGATTTAACTAAAAGAGTTGATGAAAATGCTCCTCTAGAGTTGTCCCAAATGGCATCAACTTTCAATGAACTCTTAGAGAGTCTCAAAAATCTTATAAAAATTTCTAAACAGAGTGCTACAGAAAATGCTTCTATCTCTCATGAACTCTCAACCACTGCAAAAGGTGTTGGAGAAAATGTTGAGAAGTCAGTTGTAGCCGTAGATGATGCAACTCTAAAAGCAAATAGTACAAAAGATGAGATCTTAATAGCAATTAGTGATGCTCAAGAGAGTAAAAA
>Ga0172382_10000503_pt1 | contig 73819 bp, 78 predicted proteins | sample Leawel138RmetaG_FD_122245 | JGI IMG/M metagenome (GOLD analysis project Ga0172382, IMG submission 122245) | Leachate microbial communities from a municipal landfill in Southern Ontario, Canada - Leachate well 138R metaG | ecosystem: Engineered > Solid waste > Landfill > Unclassified | place...
GCGTGTAAAAGGGGTGTGGCGCCGACTCATCGGCAAGAAAAGCCAATTCACCGACATCCGGCGTAAACAGGTCATAACTTTCAGCATGACCGCTCATCTTGGCGGCATACATGAAGCCCGCATCTGCAATCAAGACGGGTTTGTCTTTCATTGCCTCAATTTTATGAAGAAGTTTATCATGCCAGTGGGCGATTGGCTGGAGGTAGTGCAACGTCAACGTGTCGATATCAAATTCGTTGAAATGATCCGTCAGATATTTTAACAGATGGCGGCTTCCCGTGCCGCGACCGACATCACCTACCAGGAAACCATAAGGGGCCGGTTTCCCCATCGTGTCCAAGGTGACAACGGAAGCGGCCATGAGGGCGGACGTTCCGCGGTTTACGGATACGGCTCGCCCGTCCAGCAGGATACGATCATGATGTAGTGTCAAGGGACCGTGAATAACCGGTGTATCGTGATCCGGAACAGTCCCGACTATAGCAAGCACCGTCGCTCCATTTCCTCGTAGGCAAGTTGCAGGGCGTAAGCGCAGAGGGTATGACCGACATCTCTCGGGTAGGGTGGGCTTCCCAATCGCTTGCCCGTCATTTCCTGAGCCAGGTAAGGCACATCAGGACACCCGCCGCCGGATACATTGACAATATTAAGATTATCCTTGCTGACGGTGATCTTCATGTTGGCTGCCCGGACCATCAAATAATCACCGAAATCCTTTACGGCGTAGAGGTCGACCGGTTTTAACAAAGGTGAGGTCACCGGCACGGTTTCTCTGGGGACGATATCAGCCTGAGCAAGGGTCCTCAAGATGTTCATCTGCTCCATGATCGGAAATTCAATGACAAGGTCACAGCCGGTTCTCACCTCGGGGGGCGGCCCCATGACACGGATGCCCCAACCCGCCCGCTTGAGAATCTTTTCCGCTTGAATCACTTCACTGGTCGTATCGAAGACCAGAATGCCGAAGTCGACGTCATTGCGATCCAGTTCCCGGGCATTTTTTGTTTTGAACAACTTAAACAAGGACATGGCGATTATTTCTCCAGAATCAACTTGTAACCCGCCCCGTCATTCTGAACATCCTTGACGCTCCACCCCTTGTTCTTTGCCAAGCGTGAAACGTTTTCCATCGATGTATCCGTATCGACCAATACTTCGATTACCCCCTTCTCCATGGTTTCGATCTGATTCAACGTCATAATAACCGGCTGAGGACATGAAAGACCTCTGGCATCCACAAGTGCGCTCATGTTTTTACCTCCCTTACGCGGATTTCTCTCTCATGGTGAAACCAATAAACAGGCAAACGGCGAACCCCACGATCACCGCAGCGGCCCCGTGAGGACCAATGCCGGTCGTGGAGCTGGCCAAACCGAAATTGTGGGCGATAGCGGCGCCGACAATCATGCCGAGGACAAAAACCGCCGCGTCGCCATCCCCCTCCCCGGCGAGGAAGAGCTGACGCCCGGGGCATCCGCCGGCCAGCACAAAAGCCAGGCCCGCCAGGGTCATACCGGCGAAGTTCCAGAGGTGCATGGTGTGAGCCACGGGCTGTTTTTCAAAACCCGGGTGAAATTGTCCGAGAAGGATGTTGGACAGAAAAGCCAAAATCAAGAGTGCGGCAAAACCGCCGAACAGGTGTGGCTGACGAAAGAGAATCAGGTCCCGAATGGCTCCCATCGTGCAGAAGCGGCTCTGTTGCGCCAGAATACCAATGAGCAGCCCGGCGCCGAGAGAAATGAAGAGGGGCGCAAACTGGGAACCGGGTCCTTTGAGGCTGTAAAAGAGCACCCCGCTTTTGGGTTCACCGGGAATTAGCGGGTTGAGAAAAAGGAGTACCAGAAGTCCCAGCATGATGATCGGCATCAGCAGGCCGACGGAAGGGTACGTGGATTGGGAACGGCCGAGGTTGTACCCCCCTTTTAGGAATAAGGTGCCGATCCAGATTCCCGCCGTCAACCCGGCGAGACCAAGAATGGCGTTCAAATCCCCCCCGGCCAGGCGGAGGACAGCGCGCCAGGGACAGCCTAAAAAGACCAGGGCCCCGATCATGGCGAAGACACCCAGAACAAAGCGGGCAATGGGAGCGGAGCCGGCTCTGGGGCGAAATTCGCGAAAAAGGAGGGCGGAGAGAAAGGCACCCAGTACAAAGCCGATAATTTCAGGTCTCAAATACTGCACCACTTCGGCGCGATGCAAACCTAAGGCACCGGCGATATCGCGTTCAAAGCACGCGACACAAATCCCCATATTGGGCGGATTGCCGAATTTCTGTAAAAGCGCGGCCAGAATGCCGATTAAGGCACCGACAGCAATAATTCCCCACCCTGAAGCAAGCGCATTTTTTAACTTCATAGAAATACCGCCTCCTTTAATCATGTCATCAATGTTAAAGCATTAATGAAACCCCGATCCGTCCCCTCATTTCATTTCGCCAAAGCAGCTTTCAGATTCGCTTAAAGTTAACAAAAGCAGAATAGGAAAGCATAATCAAATTGATTATTTGAATATTATCCGTCAGATAATAGATTTTTGGCTATACGGTGATCATCTGCGTATCGTCGAAAAACCTGCTTATCTCTTATGGTACCTTTGGTACCTTCTCCACCGGAACGTTTCATTTGGCTGGCTGTTTACATGGCTGGTGCCGGCATGGCTGTTTGACGATGTCCCAGACGCCGTTAATAAATCGGGATGCGGTGTGTATCATGGCTTTTCTCTTCATGATGCTCCTGAGCGTTCCTGTCGGCAGGCTGGTTTCGGAGACGGGATTTGGGGAACGGGCGGGCAAGCTGACTATTGTTAGGAAATAAACCGGATTTTTTATAGCTATAAGGAATTGGACGCGCGCCGGCGGGAAGACGTCAGGACGATTCGAAATAGCTATGGCGTGAATAGAGAAAAGGCAAAAGGATTTTGCGGTTCCGGCGTGGTTATGATATGGTACCGCCCATGCCTTACGATACGTTCAAGAACATCACCATGCAGCAGCTCGAGACCCTGATCCAACTGGTCGGCGCGGGCAGTTTCACCCGGGCCGCGAACCGGATGTTTCTCACCCAACCCACCCTGACCAAGCACATCAAGAACCTGGAGGATGCCGTGGGTACGCTGATCATCCATCGGGCCAGTAAGGGTTTATCCCTGACCCCGGAAGGGCAGGTTCTCTATAACTATGCGAAGCGGATGATCCGCCTGCGGGAGGAAGCGAAGGAGAAAATCCTGGAAATGCGGGAGCATGAAGCCGGGCACATTTTTCTTTCCGCCAGCACGATCCCGGCGACTTACATTCTCCCCCGGCTTCTGGGACGAATGCGAAAAAATTATCCGGATATCCGGGTGCATCTGCAGACCTGTGACAGTGAGGAGACCCATCAACTGGTGATCAACGGCGAGGTTGAAATGGGAGTGATCGGGAAGGAACCGTATGACCGGAGACTTCGCGTGGAAACCTTGTGGAAGGATGAACTGGCACTCATCGCGCCGGTGGATGACGCCGGTTTGGGCAGGGAGGCTCCCGTCTCCATGGATCAACTGCTGAAGGAGCCCCTTGTCGTGCGGGAGAGGGGTTCGGGGACCCGGGAGAACATCGAGGCCTACCTGCAGAAACAGCATCGTCTGACGCTTGCCGCGTTCAATGTTGTCGGAGAGATGGGCAGTTCGGAGGCGGTCAAGGAGGCCGTGATCGGCGGGCTGGGGCTCTCCATCATTTCCCTTTACGCGGTCGAGAGGGAATTGAAGCAGGGCGTCTTAACCGTGGTGCCTCTGGCGGGAGGGAACATCTGTCGTCATTTCTACCTGATCTACCGGAAGCAGTTACGTCTGCTCAACTGCCACAAACACTTCCTGAAGGTTTTGAAAACCTCGATTACCTCTGCCTTAGGTTAAAATGGTCCGGATGCAGAATGATCGGATCCGAGGGACATATAACCCCGCCCGGGCCGGCGGGAGCGTTTTTTGTCCATTCACTAGCGTGCGCTTTTCGTTTTACCTCAGGAACAGGCGGGAGGTTTCAGGGGGGAAGATCGGAGACAGGCAGTCCCGTTGCCAGTGCCCGATAGTATGTCCGACAGGCTTTTTCCATCAATTCGACATTTAGCAGGGCGTCTTCCATGGTGTGCCCCAGAGCGAGAGCGCCGTGGTTTTGGATGATGTAGGCCCCGTATCCGTTTTGCAGTTTTGCCGCCACATGATCCGCCAGCTCCCGGCTTCCTGCGGGAGCAAAGGGGACGATATCGATCCGGGGACCGATTTTGACGAGAACTTCCTCGAACAGGGCAGGGACGGGACGGTCGAGCACGGCAAACACGCCGGCGTAGTCCTGGTGGGTATGCACGATGGCGGATACGTCGGGCCGGGTCCGGTAAGCGGCGATGTGCATCGCCGCCTCGACGGACGGGGCGAAAGCCCCGGCAAGGGCGGTCCCGTTGAAGTCGAGGATGCAGATATCCCCTGTCGAGAGTTCGTCATACCTCCTTGACGTTGGGGTAATGGCCAGGAGTTCCCGGTTTTTGATCCGCAGGGAAACATTGCCTCCCGTTCCGCGACGGGTTCCGAAGAAACCGTTCTCTGACAGCCATATTCCCGCAGTCAGAACGGTTTTTTTGTGGGAAGTGTAATCGGGTGTCCTACCCATGATCAATGGCTTTCCATGGTAAAAAAACTGCGCTTCAAACGAAGTTGACAGTCGGGATTGCGCAGATGGTTCATATAACAGCATCGAACGGCTAAGGCAACAAAAGATCCCCGGTGGTCCAAAAAGCGGGTTGAAAGTAAAACGCTGTACGGTATAGTGGACGGGATGATTCACACCGGTTATGCGGCGACAGGGTATGTCCCGCCGGGCCGCGCGCGTTGCTGCGACGCTATTGAGAGGCGATTTGGTTTCCTGATGTGCATTGATTATAACGTTTCATTGTCGTTATCCCAGATTATGCATGGGGACTTACTAAATCAGTACCAGGCATCATGGCATTGATACTGCCTGCAAAATCCCGTTCCATCATTCGGGATAATCTTAAAAACCCACTTTTGCTTAGCCTTCATTACCTCATGGGGTACCTTAAGCGACAATTTACTGAAATCTGCAAATACATATCCAAAGGAGTTTTATGCCCTCCGCAAGCTTAGAAATTATAGCGGCTGTTATTTTTGCACTTGCCATCATTCATGTTTTTTCAGTCAAATATTTTGAACATTTAGCCAATAGAAGTGAAAAACACGCTGGACTTTTTCATCTACTTGGAGAAATAGAAGTCGTTTTTGGTATTTGGGCTATGGTTTTGATTTTATTTATGTTTATTATTTCAGGGAAAAATGAAACGGTCGCGTATATGAATAGCAGAAGCTATGTTGAGACCATGTTTGTTTTTGTAATCATGGTTACGGCCGCCACCAGACCCATCCTTCAAACGGTTATTCTTTTGGTGAAAAAACTCTCCCATTTGCTCCCTCAAAAGGGTGCAACGGGGTTTTATTTTGTCGTGATGTGTGTTGTTCCTATTCTGGGCTCCATCATCACAGAACCAGCTGCCATGACTTTGGCCGCATTGATACTGTCCGATAAACTTTTTTCACAGGGAATATCCAATAAATTAAAATATATGACCTTGGGAGCTCTTTTTATCAATGTTTCCATAGGAGGAACTTTGACAAATTTTGCAGCACCCCCTGTTTTGATGGTTGTTGGAACCTGGGATTGGAGTACCCAGTTTATGTTTATGACCTTTGGTTGGAAAGCGATGATAGCTATTTTTATAAATACGAATATGATTATCCTGTTTTTTTACAAAAAACTCTCATCCATGAACATAAAAACCTCTGTTTCTGAAGAAGAAAATATACCGTTTCCTATTGTATTAACGCATTTTATTTTTTTGTTTTTAGTTATTTTCTTTGGACATCATCCTGTAATTTTTATGAATATATTTTTGCTTTTTTTAGGAATCACCTATGCTTATCAGCAATATCAGGATAGACTGATCCTACGGGAAGGGCTTTTGGTGTCTTTTTTCTTAGGAGGCCTGGTAATCTTGGGTGGTCAGCAAGAATGGTGGCTTAAAGATCTTATTGCCAATATGTCCAATGCAGAAGCTTTTGTAGGCGCTATTACCTTGGGGGCTTTTACGGACAATGCGGCCATTACATATTTGGCCTCCCTTGTTGAAGGATTGAGTGACGAGTTTAAGTACTTCCTGATGGCTGGTGCAGTTACCGGAGGGGGATTGACTGTTATCGCCAATGCACCAAATCCCGCGGGCGTTGCAATTTTAAAGACTCACTTTGAGGATAACACCGTCGATCCCAGATATATATTTTTGGGTGCATTGATGCCCACATTAATTGCCGGTTTATGTTTTGTTATCTTATAAAAAGGGAAGGGTAAATGATTCCAGCTACCTGATGTTCCCGGCGGGCGGCCTCTTCTTCCAGGAGGTCATGGAGGAAGGGAAAACAGCCCTTGCCTCCCTGCTCCGCCGTATGAACCACGCTTTCAAGAATCTCTTCCCTCGGGGGGGTATCCATAGGTCAATGGAGTGGGAGATTGATACCAAGGATCCTGTTCTGAATCCGCGGTGATGATGATACAGATCGGCAAAGAGGGGAACCATTCAGGAAGGAGGGGAGCCGATGATGAAAGAAGCGAACGGCATATCCCATGATGACCGCGACAGCGAGGCGTCAAAAAGTGCGGCGGCAATGCGTACCGTTGTTTTCAACCGGGAAATGCGTGTTCCTGAAGATCTTTTGATTAACCTGAGTTACGACTACCTCCGTCGGGAACTCTGGGTACCCCTTCGCGGGCAGGAAGGACGGGTTCTGGTTGCTGTCTGTGACCCGGCTAATATTCTGAAAAAGGATATGATCCAACATCTCCTCCGGGCGAAGTCCGTGGAGTATTGTCTGGCAGACAGGGAAGACATTCTCAGGTTCATCGATTATTTTTACGGCGTCGAACCGTTGCCGGACTCCGCCGCCGGGGAGGGTACGGACTCGGCGGGCATGACCGCCGATATCATCAAACTTGTGGATGATCTCATTGAAGAGGCCTACGAAAGACGCGCCTCGGATATTCACATCGAGCCGGATGTCAAGGACCGTCAGGTCAACATCCGACTGCGGATAGACGGAGAATGCATCCCCTACAAAACGTTTCCCTACAACTATCGGGCGCCGATTGTTTCCCGTGTGAAGATCATGTCCAACCTGGACATCACGGAAAAACGTCTGCCCCAGGACGGGAAAATCATGTACAGGCGTCATGGCGGAGAGGAACTGGAACTGAGAGTCGCGACCATGCCCACGTACGGGTACACCGAAGATGTGGTGCTCCGCATCCTGACCCGGGGAAAGATCATGAGTCTGGAAGAACTGAGCATGCCCGCCGCGACGTGCGAGCGTGTCCGCGAATTGATCACGAAACCCTACGGCCTGATCCTCCTCGTGGGGCCCACCGGTTCAGGCAAAACCACGACAGCCCATGCGGTGTTGCAGGTGCTGAACAAGCCCAATGTAAAAATCTGGACGGTCGAGGATCCCGTGGAGATTACCCAAAGAGGGATCCGTCAGGTCCAGGTACATCACAAGATCGGTCTGGATTTCAGCAGCGCCATGCGGTCATTTCTCCGGTCGGATCCCGATATCATCATGGTCGGTGAAATGAGGGACTACGAAACGGCGAAGATGGGTGTTGAGGCTTCGACGACAGGCCACCTCGTTCTGAGTACCCTCCATACCAACAACGCCCCTGAGACGATTGTCCGCCTTCTCGAAATCGGGATCGATCCCTTTGCCTTTTCCGATTCCCTGCTCTGCGTTCTCGCGCAGCGCCTGGTCAGGGCCCTGTGTCCTTTCTGCCGGGAGGCTTATCACCCCGTAGCCGAAGAATACGAAGAACTGTCACGGTATGGCGGGAAAAAGATCTTTCAGGACTTGAACATCGTCTATGATGACCGTTTTATCCTGTATCGTCCGAAAGGATGTGGAGAATGCAACGGAACAGGTTATCGGGGCAGGATGGGCCTTTTTGAATTGCTGGTCGCGACAGATACGATCAAGCAGATGATCATTTCACGGAAATCGATTGCGGCGATCCGCAAGATCGCCATGTCTGAAGGCATGCAGACTCTTCTGCAGTGCGGTGTCGAAAAAATCCTTCGGGGAGAAACGGATTTAATGGAGGTGTTGAGCGTATGCATAAGATAACAATGACACGTGAAGAGCAGGTCCGGCTTGTGAAAGAACGTCTCGGACAGGCACAAAAAGTGGTCGTGTTGACCGGTGCGGGGATTTCCGCTGAGAGCGGTATCCCGACTTTTCGTGGCGCCGACGGTATCTGGGAGCATTACAGGGCGACGGATCTGGCGACCCCGGAAGCCTTTGAGCGAGACCCGGAACTGGTCTGGGCTTTCTACAACTGGCGAAGAGAGTTAATCAGCAGGGTTAAGGAAAACCCCGCGCATCAGGCGCTGGTCACGTTGGAGAAAATTGTGCCCGATTTCACCCTGGTCACCCAGAATGTTGATGGGTTGCATCAACGGGCGGGGTCAATCAATATCATCGAAGTCCACGGCAATTTGTGGAGGGTGCAGTGTACGGAATGCGCCCGGATTACAATGGATATGTCCGTTGACATGGGAAAGCGGCCCCATTGCCGGGAATGCGGGGGAGTGCTCCGGCCCGATGTAGTCTGGTTCGGTGAAAGCCTGGATGGCCTGCTCCTGTCCCGTGCGGAGGAAGCGGCCCGGACCTGTGATACCATGCTGGTGATCGGCACCTCCGGGATCGTTTATCCTGTAGCCTTTCTGCCCGCCTTGGCCAAGGATGGCGGCGCGTTTGTGGCGGAAATCAACATGGAGGAAACCCCGGTTTCACCGGGCCTCGATTTGACGATTCTGGGGAAGGCGGGAGAGATTATGCCCCTCCTGGTGCCTTGATGCGATGCGCGATGGACCCGTCATAAGAACCCTGGCCGCGGCCGTCTTTTTGCTTTCGACCATATGGGTGTTTCTCGGATGTTCCGTTTCTCTTTTGAAAGAGGAGGAGACCACGCCTTCTATGATTGTTGCGGTGCCTGCTGGAGCATCGCCGGTTGATCTGTCCGCACAGTTGCAGCCGGAAGAGCCCGGCGTTTCGGTGCCGCCGATCGAAGACGTACGGCCGATCGTACGTCCGACCATTGAACAAAAGCTAGCCGGGAACCTGACGGTCCTGCCGGTTATTCACGGAACAGCCCTTCTGAGCGATATTGATGAGTTGAGATCCTTCTATGTTGCCCGGAACTGGCAACATGCCTGGTTCCACGACAACAGGCCGACGGCCGCGGTCTCCGCGTTTCTGGGCACCCTGGAGAAGGCGGAAGAAGAGGGCCTGTCTTCCCGAGATTACCATGATATGGAGATAAAAGATCTCCTGACCACCCTCAATGACTTGAACGGAACAGAGGAGGCCGCCATGCTCCGGGTGGAGTTGGATATCCTGCTGACGGATGCCTATCGGGCTTACGCCTCCCACCTGTACGGGGGGAAGATTGAACCCGGCCGCCTGTCCAGCCAGTGGCCGGTGCAGAAAAAGCCTGGCCCGGTTATATCGGAACTGAAGGAGATCCCCCCAGCCGAGCAAATGGAAAAGACCCTGTTCAGCCTTCCACCGCCTTATCTGGGTTATCGCCAGCTTCGCGATCTGTTGGCGAAGTACCGCCGGATCGAGGCCGGCGGCGGCTGGCCCGTCATTCCGAAAGGCAATTTGGCTCCCGGAAAGCGAGACCCTCATGTCGCCCTGTTGAGACAGCGTCTTTTTCTCACGGGAGAATTGAAGGAAATGCCCGTGAAAGACCTGGATTTTTACGACAGATCTCTGGAAAAGGCAGTACGGTTATTTCAGCGGGCCCACAACCAAAAAATAGACGGGGTGGTGGGCCCCGCAACCCTGCGCCTCCTGAACATGACCGTTACGGAGCGGATTGACCAACTGCGCTTGAATATGGAGCGATGGCGTTGGATGCCCCGCGACATGAATCGGTACATTTTTGTGAATATTCCCGCTTTTGAATTGAAGGTGGCCGAAAGAGGCTTTGTTGTCCTCAAAATGAGAACGATCGTCGGCACGGAGGATAAGCCGACCCCCAGCTTCCGGGGTCATTTGAACCAGATCGAACTGAACCCGTTCTGGAATATTCCCCGAAGCATCACCGAAAAGGAAATCATCCCCATAGTGAAGCGGGATCCCTCCTATCTGACACGCCAGGGAATCCGCATATACCGTGACTGGCGTCCCAACGCCCAGGAAGTCCCCCCCCAAACAATTAATTGGAAAGAAGTGACGCCGAAAAAATTCCCGTACCGTCTTGTTCAAGATCCGGGACCCTTGAACCCCCTCGGGCGAATCAAGTTTCTTTTCCCGAATCATTTCAATGTTTACATGCATGATACGCCGTCGCGTCATCTGTTCGGCCGTGAAGGAAGAACATTCAGCCATGGCTGTATCCGGCTGGAAAAGCCGGTCGAGCTTGCGAGGTACCTTTTAAAAAATGAGCTGGGATGGGACGGGAATCAAATTCTGAAAAAAATCGGGACGGGGGAGCACCAGGTGATTACCCTGCGGAGTCCGATTCCCGTTCATATTGTTTATTTCACGGTCTGGACCGGGCCGGACGGTTTAGCCTATTTTCGGGATGATCTTTACGAGTACGACCACCTGCTCGATACGGCCATGCACAAAAACGTCGGCAAGACCGGAGGATTTCTTTTCTGATTCAGCGTGTTACCCGGTTACCCCCCCCTTTTTTGTTTCGCACCTTCCACCCCTTCTGTCCGGATCGGATGTTTCTTCCATTGCCGGGAGTTATCATCTTCGCCATTTCATAGTTATTATGAATTGGATAAGAGCGCCTCGTGTTGCGTATAAATTTCATGTTGTATGATTCAGACCCTGCTGGCCGATTGGAAGGACGCGGGGCTGCCGTTTATTCAGATCGAAACGGACTACTCTCAGGCTGACCGCGAAACCCTGCGGGTTCGCCTGGAGGCGTTCGTGGAAATGATGGAGAGATCCTGCCGTGGCGATCGTAGGTATTGATGTGGGCTCTGTGGCCACGAAAGTGGTCATCATGGAAGGAGAAAAGATTTTTCACGATGTCCGGCCGACCGGCTGGAGTCCCCGGGAGACGGCTCGCCGGTCCCTCGATGACTTGATGGCTGAAGCGCGATGTCGGGAAGAAGATATCCTCTATTCCGTTGGGACGGGGTATGGCCGGGTGTCCCTTCCCTTTGTGAATAAAACGGTCACGGAAATTTCCTGCCACGTCCGGGGGGGCGTGTATCTGGTTCCGGGAACGTCGGCCATCATTGATATCGGCGGCCAGGACAGTAAGGTGATCAAGGTGGCCCCGGACGGGAGGGTCCTGGATTTTGTGATGAACGACCGGTGCACCGCCGGAACGGGCCGTTTTCTTCAGGTGATGGCCGCCGCCCTCATCGGCTGGGAGCGGATTGGTCAGAATTAAGACTTTAATCATTCTAAATCTGTATTTAGTTTGGTGTCTGCCCTTCCTTGGTGAAAGAAACCTTCCGGAGTTCCTGTTTTTCCTTGAAAAAAGTTGTAAAACCGGCGATAAAATCGATCTGCTGAGGATGGTCTGAAAAAACACGGTGTACATGTTTCATAGTGGGGACAGGAATCAGTCTGAGATCGAATTTTTAGGATAAGAAATTTATGTTGGACCTCAAGGCCACACAAAAAAACGAACTTTTCAACACCCTGACCCATGCCATCGGCTCTGTCGTGGCCGTGGCGGGATTGGTTGTTCTGGTCGTTGTCGCGTCGCTCCAGGGCGATCCCTGGAAGATTGTCAGCTTCAGCATCTACGGGGCGACACTGGTTCTGCTCTACGTTTTTTCCTCGCTTTACCACGGCCTGAAGGGGCGGGCCAAGAAGGTGTTCCGTTATTTCGACCACACCGCCATTTTTCTTCTGATCGCGGGGACCTACACGCCATTTACCCTGGTCACCCTCCGGGGGGCCTGGGGCTGGTCCATCTTTGCTGTGGTCTGGGGTCTTGCGGCGATCGGGATTGTCGTGGATGTATTTCTTCACCATAGAAAAAGATTGCTGCCGATTCTCATTTATATTTGTGCGGGCTGGTTGATCATTTTCGCTTCGGCTCCCTTGCTGCAGGCGCTTCCGATGCCCGGTTTTCTTTGGCTTTTATTCGGCGGGGTCCTCTATACGTCCGGTGTTTTTTTCTATGCCGTCGACAAGAAACTATGGCCCGCCCACGGCATATGGCATCTCTTTGTCCTGGGCGGCAGCGCCTGCCACTACGTGACCGTGTTGGTTTATGTCGCTTGACAGCCAGCCGGCTTCCGGTTTTCATGGGATACGGGAAAGGCGGGCGGACCCACCGGTTCCGGGACCGAGGCGCCCATAATCGACATATACCGGCCAGAGACTTTTGATCCGTCGGACCCATGTCGCCATGGCAGTAATCGCAATTGGAAAAATTGCGGACGTCAAAATATTATTCAAGAGGTTTATCGTTGTGAGGCAAAGGTGTCTGGAATAACAACCGATGAAATAATCAAAATCTTTGAAGAAATTGCCCTGATGCTGGAGCTGAAAGGGGAGAATCCCTTCAAGGCCCGTTCCTATGAAGCGGTGGCGCGGAACCTCAAACTCCTGGAAGAGGATCTTACAGATCTGGTGGAAGAAGAAAAACTGGGGACGATCAGAGGCGTGGGGGGAGCGATCGGGAAGAAAATCGAAGAACTCGTCAGGACGGGGCGGCTTGAGTATTATGAGCATCTGAAGGCCTCCATTCCACTGGACCATTTCGAAATGCTACGTATCCCCGGCCTGGGGCCGAAAAAAATCAAAACCCTTTATGATCATCTGAATATTGAGACAGTCGGGGAACTGGAATATGCCTGCAAGGAAAACCGTTTGATCGAACTATCGGGATTTGGTCGTAAAACCCAGGCGAAGATCCTGGAAGGCATCCGGCATATGCGGCGATACCGGGAGCGGCGGCTTTATCCGGAAGTCATTGGTGAAGGTACGGAGCTTCTGAAATTTCTGGCGAGCCGTAAGGAGGTGGGCGCGGCCCGGTTGGGCGGTTCCCTGCGGCGCGGCTATGAAACGGTCAAGGATATCGATCTTCTGGCCATGTCACAATCGCCGGGGGGACTTGCCGATGATTTCGTTGCCCTGCCTGTCGTCGAGTCCACACTCGCCAGGGGCAAAACGAAAGTCAGCGTTGTTTTAACCTCGGGCGTCAATTGCGATCTTCGCATCGTTTCTCCGGCCGAATTCCCCTATGCCCTGCACCATTTTACAGGTAGCCGGGAACACAATGCGGCCATGCGAAGCCGGGCGAAGCAGCTCGGGTTCAAGCTGAACGAATATGGTCTCTTCCGGGGAAAGGAGAGCATTCCCTGTGAGAGTGAACGTGACATTTTCCGCACTTTGGGATTGGCCTTCATTCCGCCGGAACTACGCGAGAACATGGGCGAGATTGAAGCGGCCGAAAAGAATGAATTGCCCCGGCTGATCGAGGAAAGGGACATCCGGGGTCTTTTCCATATCCATACCCGGGCCAGTGACGGAGCCGAATCCCTGGAGACTCTGGTGAAGCTGGCAAAAGAACAAGGGTATGACTATATCGGGATCAGCGACCACAGTGGATCCGCCTTTTATGCCGGCGGCCTTTCCACGGAGGCCGTTTTGGCACAGCGTCAGCGAATTGACGAGTTGAACCTCGAACATGCTCCCTTCCGTATCTTCAAGGGCATCGAGTCGGAGATACTCCCCGACGGCCGGCTTGACTATGTGAATGAGGTTCTGGCCGGATTCGATTTTGTGATTGCCGCCGTGCATTCCCATTTCGGCATGTCCGAGGCGGAAATGACCCGGCGGATCGTCAAGGCCCTGATGAACCCGTTTACCACCATTCTCGCCCACCCGACCGGACGCCTGCTTTTGGCCCGTGAGGCTTATCAGGTGAATATGACCGAGGTGATCGACGCCGCGGCCGAGGGGGGGAAGGTGCTGGAATTGAATATCAACCCCGAACGCCTGGATCTCGACTGGCGCAACTGCATCGTCGCCAGACGTAAAGGGGTGAAAATTGCCCTGGGGAGCGATATCCACCATCGGGAAGCCTTCGGTTATTTGCCTCTGGGAATCAAGATCGCCCGCAAGGGCTGGATCGGGCCACAGGACTGTATCAACACCTTGTCCGCACCGGAGGTCGCCCAATTTCTGGCCCGGATGAAAACGCGATAATCCGGCGTCTGGGCGGCCGCTTCCGATTGATCGGGCTGATGATGTCCGGGAGGTGGTTTGGCGTCGGCGTGCCAAAGCCCCGGGGTATGCCGGTACAGGCAAAAGGAGACGGCTCCATAGATGATAGCCCCTGTCTCTTTCCTCTTGTTTTCTGTCGAGATCTGTTTTTGGAACGACGTAAAGCGCTGCTGAAAGACACGCCGCGGTCAGCCTATTCAATCCAGCGGGCGTTGCCGGTCAGTTTTCGGTCCGGTTTGAATCCCAGTGCCCGGGCAGTCGTTTTGTTGATCAACAAAGAGTTCTTTTGGGGGAGGCTGACTGGAACCGCGGAGAGGGCCTTGCCACGCTCCACTTGATCCACAATGGCCGCGGCCGCCCTTCCGACATCATAATAACTCGTGGTGACTCCAAAGAGGATTCCTTTCTTCACACAATCCTCGACGGATGCAAAGCCCGGTATTTTTGCCCTCTTCAGCGTTTTTGCGATGGCCTGGCTTTGCGAGACAATGTAGCTGTCCGAGGGGAGATAAACCGCGTCGACGTCGATGACACCCTTTTCGAGTAACCGCAGATACTTGTTCAGCCGGTTGGTTCCCGGTCTGACGGGATAAGTCTTGAGGGAAAAACCTCGTTCTATCGACACGTTGCGGATTTCTTGGATGGTTTTTGCGGAATTTGCATCCCTGGGATTGTAGAAGACGCCCAGGCTGGAGAAGTCAAGCAGGCTCAATGCCGTGTCAAGCTGTATTTCCATCGGAATAAAATGGGACGCACCACTGATATTGACGCCCGGACGGAACAGGTTCTGAACCAGACCGGATTCCGCGGGATATAGGACTGTGGTAAACACCTGAGGGGTGACGCCCTGAAAATCCTTTTTGATCATCAGGGAAACCGGTGTGCCGAATGTATAAAGATACTGATAATCATTAGGGCTTAATGTTTTCAGAAGGTCCGATAATCTGTCCAGGCTCTGATCCGCGTTGAGGGTGGTGTAGTTTGCGTGATAGCCCAGTTCCCTCAGGGCATCCCGAAATCCCCTTTCCGCGTCCGTTTCACCCCGCCACAATACAAGGGCGATATTCAGAGGCTTTTCCGCCACCGCCACAGATGCCATGACAAAGCAGATCAGGGACAGGATAAAGAACGTCACCCTGCTAATTTTTTGAAAAACCATGACTCATTCCTCAAGTAAGATGGGCCGTGTTACGGTAAAACCATGATCGGATCCATCCTTTTCCGGTCGCGCATTACCCCGTAACGTATGTGTAAGAAAAAGTCAGATCGCCTCAATCGTCGAGGGGGGCTTGGTGGCGATGTTGTAAGTAACGCTGACCACCCCGGGAATGTCTGATGTAATTTCCCGGGCCAAGGCGTCCAGAATGTCGAAGGAAAGGCGCGTCGGTGTCGCCGTACGGGCGTCGATGCTGTCCCAGCAACGGACTTCAATCTGCATGCCGAATTCCCGTTTCCCATCACGCATGCCCGTGACGCGATCTTCATGCAGAATGGCGAGGTATTGGAATGCGTCGATTCCTTTGAGGTGCTTTTCGACGATAATTGTCGCCCGGCGAAGCGTTTCAATCTTATCCGGCGTGACTTCCCCGATGATTCGTGTGGCCAGAGCGGGACCCGGGAAAGGAATCCGGGTGAACAACTCCGAAGGCAGGCCCAGCGCCTTGCCGACGGCCCGGACACCGTCCTTTCTCAACCGCAGCAGGGGCTCGATGATTTTGTATCCGAAGGCCGCCTGCGGATCGATGCCGAGTTGTACAAACACATTGTGTTGGCGTTTGATGCCCGCTACGGTTTCATCCACGTCGGTGAGGATCGTGCCCTGGAGAAGATACCGGGCACCGCTTTCCCTGACGACACGCCCGAAGACGTTTCTATAAAAAGTCTGGGTTACGGCTTCGCGCTTTTCCTCTGGATCAGTCAGTCCCTTGAGGGCGGCGAAAAATTCGGCTTTGGCGTCACAGACTTCGACGGAAACCCCCAGGCTGCGAAAAAAACCGACTACCTGCTCGGCTTCCCCGGCCCGCATGACACCGTTGTCAACAAAAATGGAGCGCAGGCGTTTCCCCAGGGCGCGATGCCCGATCATGGTGACTACCGATGAATCGACGCCTCCTGAGAGGGCATTGATGGCGATGCCGTCCCCGACAACATCCTGAATTTCCTTGACGCGTTCATCGATGAAACGGTCTGCGTCCAGTGACTGCAGGGTAATTTCCTGAACCATGAGATATCCTCCTTCGGGATGGCTTCTGATTTATTTTCTCTTTCCGAAATATGAAAGACCCGTCGTCCGGTGTTTTTGCAGCGGACCCCACATCGGCGACGGCGAGAGAGACGGTTTTGATATTCACGCAGCGTTTCGAAAATTTATCTTTAGATTCAATATATTTATAAATATGGTGCATTATTCCGGACGGTCATCATAGGGCTATGGTGTGAAATCTATATGGTAAGTCATCTGTGGTGTCAAGTGCTTCTCGGAAGGAGGATGCTTTTTCAAGACAGCATATTCAATCGCCCCCTTCGATGTCTATGACCTCGAGGTTTTGTTCCCGGCTAAAATTTTTAATGTCCGTACCGCTGAAGATATTTGGTCGAGAATCTTTCCGCAGGGAAGCCCACATTGAACTTTCGGAAGGGGAGATCGATGTGCCAGGGGGAGGCGTGGTCCCTTTGGTGATCGTAGGTATAAAAATCCGTCTCGTAGTGGGAATAAAGGTCAAGGACCCTGCCGTTTCCGTATCCGTAGAAATAATTTTGTGTCGTCTTCCAGAGTTTGCCCTCCAGGTCATAGGCGTCGGCCAGACCGCTCTTCCAGTTTCCGCCCATGGACCAGAGAACCTTCTTGCTGTACACGGGGCAGTCCTTTCTGGTTTTGGGTGTTGCCTCGATTACATGGACATTGGGCCACAGACGCCAGTTCATTCGGGGGAATTTTTCTCCCACCGTCGTCGGATGACGACGCTGCGTCGCCCGGTTTTCTGTTATAAAGTCCGTTGAAAAAAGCGTGGTCAGCTTGGGCTGAACATGAATGAGCTTCCAATCCCAGCGGGCGATGGGAACGTCCAGTGTACGAAAATCCCCGATTGATGAATCTGAACCGACAAAGGCGTCGAAACGCTGGCCGCTCGTGACACGGCGGATTCGTCTCATCATGGGAATGTAAGTAAATGAATCATCCGGTCTGTTCTGGTCGTTGAAGCGGTAGGTCAGGTTGCCGTAGCCTTGCAAATCGGCCGGAGTTTGTACATAAACAAGTTCCTTGAAAAAGATACTCTCCATTTTTGTGTCATAAACGGGTTTTGGAGAGAGGGTTTCCCTGCTGGTGAGAAAAATCCTATCCCAGGACATTTCAACGACTCGCTCCCGCTTTCCTTTGCTGTTTACAAAAAACATGTTAACCCAGTCGTGGGTAAAGTCGTCGCCGTCATAGGTGTTTATCTGGTTGTACCAGGCCTTCAGACCCGCCTGGGGATCCTTCGGGTCCACCGTGAAGAAGGGAATGCCGCCGGTCCACCACCTGCCGCCCTTCGTTTTCAGATTCCCGTCGGGGGTGATGACCGCCTGTCCGGCGTTCGCCTTGGTCACGGCGGCGAAAGCCTTGGGAACGGGCCAGGGCTTGTAGTCGGCAATGACCATCTCCATGCCCCGTTTCACCATCTCGTAAATGCCCGGACTGGTCAGGGCGATCAGCTCGTTCTTCATACTGTCCACATTGTTCTTGTTGATGACCATGCCCACCTTGATTTTCCCGTTCGAAAGCCTCTCCACCTCGCTGGGAGGAAGCTTCATGGGCATACCCGTAAAATCAAATTTCTCGGGATGCCGCTCAAATCCGACGTAACCGGCCAATCGGGCCTGCTGATCGGTTAAGGCGCCGGCGGGCAAAGGCCATACCGACGTAATAAACAAAGCCAGGACGAGCAACCTCCGCAGCGGGGTCATTCCGTTTTTCTGCATAATCAAATTCCTCTGGAGAGGCGATAAAACAAAACTTGATCCGTCTTGTCAAGCATATCTTGCTGATGCGGCATCGGCATGACAGGGACAGGCGTTTCACCGCCCTTGCCGGGTTCATCCATGATCTATGGTGCGTTCACGATATGAAGGGGAGATGCGGGGTTGGGTTATCCAGATACGGGTACCTGTACGGGCCGTCCCTTTTCCGGGTCCGCCCAGACGGGAGACAACAGATAAGTTTGCCTGCTGTCGCGGTGTTTTCCCTTTGGAAGGTTATCATCAATTTCATTGAGACAGATCCGGAATTTTAAAGCGGGCTTCCTACGTATCGTCCCCATGAAGATCAGGTTGTTTTTCTTCGGCGAGTGTCACTTCGTCTTCTCTGAGGATCTTGAGAACTTTCCCGAAAAGCAGAAGGTCCTGTCCCGCCGTTTGGTCGAAAACAACCTCGTCTCCCGGTTTGAACATCGTGACTTTGTCTCCCACGGAGAGAATCTTGCCGGATCCGGCTATACCGATGCCCTCCCGGAGATCGGTGATGCCTTCCAGGAGTTTCGGTTGGATCACGACCTTGTCTTCATCCTTGCCTCGCTCTTCTGTGTTGATGAATCTTTCCCTCAACGTTTCATCCCTCCTTTTTTATATGAAGCCGTGGCTCGATTGAGACGACTAACCGATACTTGACAGACAATATGCGTCAATTCAAACCGGGGGTCAAGATCTAATGTATTTATGCATGGCTTCAGGTGAATTTTCCTCTGGCAAATCACCGGGAAATAACACATCCTTCGGCTCGTCCAGCCACGCCGGCCAGGGGACCTGGCAGGGAGATCGGGGAATGAAATCTTAAGCCGGGTCAATTTTTTTTCAGGATGTCCCTGATTTCAGCAAGCAGGCTTTCCTGCCTGGTTGGTTCGGGGGGAGGCGCCGGCGCTTCTTCCTTTTTCTTCTGCATGGCGTTCATGGCTTTGATCACCATGAAGATGGCAAAGGCAATAATCACGAAATCGACAACAGACTGGATGAACTTACCGTAGCTCAACGTCACCGCCGGCACATCCCCAGCGGCCTGCTTGAGGGTAATCGCCAGATTGGAAAAATCGACGCCGCCGATCATGAGACCAACGGGGGGCATGATGACATCGGCGACGAATGAAGAGACGATTTTTCCAAAAGCACCACCGATAATAATACCGACGGCCATGTCCACCACGTTTCCTCTCATGGCAAAAGTCTTGAATTCCTGGATCACGCTCATTTGGACTCCTCCTTATTTTCTAGTCGTTCGATGATGAATGTCAGGGGGTGACCGTAAATCGAAGCCACCGGTCTCCCGGGCATAGTTTGGTCCTTACATGACTTATTGTTTAAGGATTCTGGCCATGCCCACTGAGGCGGTTTGGGTACCCCCGATGCAGAATTCTATTACTACCAAACCGTTTTCAAGTCAAAGACAAGGAGGCACAGATTCCTCCATTCCAGCTCGACGGCAGCATTGAAGTATTGAAGGGAGAGTTGGACTGACGTCGATCAGGTATTTCCGGTTTCAACGAGGCGAAGAACCACACGATTTCGTCCCTGCCTCTTGGCCTCGTACAATGCGGTATCGGCCGCGCGAAACAGCGCCATACTGGACATACCAACCGCCTGGAAGGCCTCGATTTGTGCGACGCCTAGGCTCAGGGTCACGGTGGAGGCGATCCCCGAATCCTCGTGGGGGATAGCGTATTCCGCAATCGCCGTCCGGATTTTTTCCGCGACATGCAGGGCGCCTTTTGTCCTCGTTCCGGGAAGTATGACCGCGAATTCCTCCCCGCCGTAGCGGGCGACGAAGTCTCCGGGCCGCAGGGCCGTTTGTTTGATAACCCGGGCGATCGTTTGCAGGCATATATCCCCTTCCTTATGGCCGTACCGGTCGTTGTATTTTTTGAAGAAATCGATGTCGCAGACAATCAGCGACAGAGGGTTGCCATTGCGCAGCATCCTTTTCCATTCGATTTCCAGGTGTTCATCGTAGGCACGACGGTTGGCGATTCCGGTCAGGGAGTCTGTTGTGGAAAGCCGGTAAAGGTCCTCGTTGGCCTTTCTCAGCATGTCCTGGGCCCGGGTGAGTTTCTCGTAGTCCTGGGCATTTTCAACCGAGAGCTCACAGACTTCGGCAATGGACAGGGCCAGGTTCAGATAATGATCGATATAGCGGGGAAACGCGATCTCTTCCACTGCGACCACCCCCCTGGTTTCCCCGCGACGGGTGATACGCACCAGAAACCCCTTTTCTGTCTCCATATAGCCCCCGGCCCCGTTGAAAGCGGCCATTCTCTTTTTCATCGTTTCCGTTTCCGCCGCATCCACCGCCTCTTCCGGCCGGATCCAGAGCCTGTCCGCTAAACCGTCCCGAAAACTCAGATAACAGACCCTCCGCGGCGCAAAAAGAAGGCTGTAAACGTCCAGCATCGCTTCAATGGCCCCGGCTTCGGTTACGATTCGGGCCAGGTTGGCTATGAGATCTATGGTCATGGCATATGTGGCGGTCTGTTTTCTGATTTCACTGATTTCCGCCTCGGCCCTTTCCTCCTGCAACGTCATTTGCCCTGTCAGGAAGGCTCTTGTAAAAAGCAGACGGAGCGACGCAATACCCGTGAACTGAACTTCGAAAGGTTTGCCCAGATATCCGGCGAAAGCCCGCAGGTGCTCCGGCCCTCGGTCGTCGACACCCGTGTCGAGAAGAACGATTTTTTTTGTGGTCTCTCCGAACATGTCCCGCGCCGTTTTCCTGTCCAGGCCGAAACGTTTCATGTTGTCGGGCCAGTCGGCCAGCCATCCGGATGTCGTCAGATAAGCGCCCCCGTCCAGGCAGCGGTTGATCAGGAAGGAGTCGGCAACCATCTGGAAGCAGTTCTCCAGTCGATGGACCTGAATATCGTAATCATTCGAGATAAATTCGGAAAGACCCTTCAGACAGGGGCCGCCAAAAATTTCAAACCGCCCGGTGTTACCGGAGGCGGTCGCCCATTCCACGATTTCCTCCCGCCCCAGTGGCGGCCGTCCGCATCGGGCGGGAAAGGCCGTCACGGAGACGTTACCCAGATTCTCCGCCGCGAGCGCTGCCTCCGCTTCCTTCAGAAAATGTTCGCAGACGCCGAAGGTCGTTGTCATTTTAGAGGACATCAGGCCGGGGCTCCTTTTACGGGATAGGTTCCATGACGCCGCAGGGATTCACCGATTCCCAGGAGTGTTTCTTCTGGAACCTGCCAGGGAATTTCACCATGATTGTCCGAAAGAATGAAGCCGCCCCCGGTTGCCCCTTGGCTGATCGCTTCTCTGACCTTTTGCCGCGCTTCGGCTGCGCTCCAGCGCCGCATCTCGACTCCGTTCAGGTTTCCCAGGACAGCGATTTTCCCTCGGCATGCGGATTTGATCCGAGCCAGATCTTCCACGCAGCTTACACCGACCACTGCCGCGCCGGTTTGAACGATATCGTCGAGAATGGGGAGCGCGCGCCCTGAGGCCAGGTGGGTTGCCACCGGTCCGTTGATCCTGGCCAGGACGCGTCCGGCAATTTTGAAGCCCGTACGCAGGAAGTGATCGCGGGGGACCATGTCGGGTGAGGAGACGGGATCAAAATAGCAGATCGCCGTTGCGCCCGCCGCAAGCTGCGCGTTGGCCCAGTCCACACAGAAATCCTCGTTTATCCTCATCAGCTCCGTGAAGCGCTCAGGGTTCTCCACCATTAAATCCAGATAGGGGCCGAAACCCATCTGCATGACCGGAACGGAAAAAGGGGACATGACGACGCCGATTATCGGACACTCGTCCCCGACGCGGGTTTTCATGAGTTCAATGGCCTTCAGAACCTTGGTCAGACAGGGCGTTTTCGTGATATCGGGGACTTTCAGCCGTCCGATCATGTCGGCGTTTTTAATAAAAGGCTCACCGGAATTGGGCGGGCCGTCCGGAGAGAAAATGACCTCGCCGCCCCAGGCTTCAATTTCCACGGGGGCGTAGAAAAAGCCGTACAGGCAGTCATGGCCGTATTTGGCCCGCATACGGCTCTGGGCTTCGGCAACGTGCTCGGCTTTCGAAAAATAATCTTGAATGGAAAGCCCCAGTTCCCTTGCGCCATGCATGGTGAGCAGCAGAAACAGGGGGACCCGATCGGGTTCATCATGTCCCAGGGAGGTGAGCGTGCGTTGCATGGAGGTCATCGTTTCCTTTTTCATGACAGATCTCCCGTGATGTTCCGGACGATGCCCGGGGCATCCGATGCGGAATAGCCCATCGCATCGGCACCGACTTCACGCCAGAGTCCGGCGTCAAAACGAAATGGGGCGCCTCCGACCACGACTTTCACGCCCAGATTCGTCCTTTTCAAGGCGGTGACAACTTCCCGGACCCGCAAAGCGGAATTCAGCATCAGAGTCGAAAGCAGAAGGACCCGGATTTCGTCGTCCCGTACTCTGGTGATGGTATCCGAGACCGTTGTACGACCATAATCCTTGACATGAAAGCCGTTGGCGCGCAACAGGGCATAGACGATACGCTTGCCGAGCAGATGATAATCATCAAGCACGGCGATGGCCATCGGCGGCTGGTTTCCGTCTCGGGTATCATCTGGAGGCAGCAGACCCTCCACCAGTTCTTCACAGATGCGGCCGCTCATATAAACCTGCGCCAGGGAGACGTCACCGCGCTCCCATCTGTCGCCGATGCGTATGAGAGCCGGCATAACCAGCCGGTCAACGATTTCCATGGGTTTCATTTCCGATCTTGCGGCATCCGCCATTCTGCGGACGGCGAGACGGTCGATGGACAAAAGAGCCTGCTCAAATTGCCGGGAAGTTTCTTGCATGAAGCCCCCTTTTTTTGTGGAACTCTTTTTCCCGACATGATTATCACAAAAAAAGGGTTTTGCCCATCTCCACTTAACCATAATAAAAGGGTTTTTCATTTTGATCCCTCCCGGCAGAATCTGCTCAATGGCGGGCGGGAAGCACTGTGGTCCGGTTCCGTTCTTTCCCGTGGTTATCCGGTATCTGCCGGAGTGGATAATCCGAAAATTCAAGGCTGGAACGTGCCGGGATCAGGTGATATGTTATGTCCGGCCTTGAATGGCGCAGGGGGAAATGTGGTTTCAGTCTTTCTGATTTTTTTTGCCGTCCTGATTCTGGTCATCCTTGGGGGTATTCGTCATAGCCGGAAAACCCCGGCCGAACTGGCCGATTTGGCAAGTGATCTAGGTATCCGCCTCACGAGGGACTGGACCTTTTCAAAACGGGGTGGGGCAGGGTCGACGATTCGATGCACCCCCGGTTATACTGCCCTTTACCGGGGGCTTCCCGTTTTTGTCGCCCATGTCCGCGAGCGGGAGGGGCGGATCATCGGGACCGCCTTTGTGCTGCCTTTGACCCGCTCCCTGCCGTTTCCCTTATTCTGCACCTGTCAAGTGGATTCATTCGGGCCGTCCATGGCAGGGGATACATACCGGGACATTTACCTGAATCGGGTCGATACGGGAATCGCCGGTTTGAAATGCTGGTCGACCGAAGAGGGCAGGTCGAGGGTACTCCCGGAGGGGGGTGATGTCCTCATTTCTCTGAAGCGCCTTGCCTCCCTCAGCGGGACAGCGGGGACTCGGGACCTTTCCGGTTTACCCCGGGGGGGCTTTATGGTAAATGACCGGGAGATTATCCTGCTCGTTTCCAGCTCCGCGATGCTGAGCCGGGAATGGGTTGAGGAGGCCTACCGTTTTTGTCAGATTCTGTCGGCTTACGGCAGCGGAGGGCCGGGCGTGTCGATGGCCGCACAAAAACGCGGTTGGAAGGTCTGGATGGTGGTTCTGTTCGCCTTGCTCGCAGGATTCATCATCGGTGCGATGATTACGGGACAGATCAAACCGGCAAAGCCCTCTTTGTCGTGGTGCTGGAAATTCAACGGGTGACAGGTTCCGCGGGGAGACGTGCCATGAAAGTTGCGAGAGTTGAGGAAATGCGGTCGATGGACCGCTATGCCATTGAGCGGTTCAAAATTCCCGAGGAACTCCTGATGGAAAACGCCGGGCTGGCCTCGGCCTCCGTCCTGAACCGGGAAATCGGCATTCGGGGAAAGAAATTCGTAGTTCTCTGCGGCGGAGGAAATAACGGTGGGGACGGGTTTGTCGTGGCCAGAAAAATCCTTTCCGACGGTGGCAGGACCAAGGTGTTCATTTCTGGTGATCCGGACAAATACAGAGGGGCGGCCAAAACAAACCACGAGATCATGTCCAGGTTGCCCATCGACGTGGTAAGGATCAGTTCCGTTGAGGATGTACGTCGGGACATTCTTCACTGTGATGGCGTGGTCGACGGGCTTTTGGGTACCGGTCTGGACCGGGTGGTGGGGGGGCTTTACGCGGACGTGATCGGTCTCGTCAACGAAAGCGGTAAGCCGGTTCTCAGTCTCGATATCCCCTCGGGGGTCAACGGTGACACCGGCGAGATCATGGGGGTGGCCGTCCGGGCCGATTATACGGTGACATTCGGATTGCCGAAGGTCGGCAACCTTCTTTATCCGGGCCATGAGATGGGGGGAAAATTGTTTGTCTGTCACATATCCTTCCCGCCTGAATTGTACGACCGGGATGATCTTCTGATCCAGATAAACGATTTTATCGCACTCCCAGCCAGAAACCCGGACGGTCATAAAGGGTCGATGGGAGAGGCCCTGGTTGTTGCCGGGGCGGCATCCTACTTCGGTGCGCCCTATTTTTCAGCCCTCGCTTTTTTGAAGGCGGGCGGGGGTTATTGCCGCCTGGCCGTACCGGTCGGGATGGCCCCGTTCATCGCCCAGAAGGGCAGTGAAATTGTCCTCATTCCTCAAAAAGAAACACCGGAAGGGACCATCTCCCGACAGAACCTCCGGTCTCTGCTGGATCTGTCGGCGCGGATGGATTGCGTCGTGATCGGTCCCGGCCTCTCGCTGAATGACGAAACCCAGCACCTCGTCCGGGATCTGGTTACGAAGATCGAAAGACCCTTGTTGATCGACGGGGACGGCATTACGGCGGTCGCCGGCCATTTGGATCTCATCAGAAAACGAAGAGGTGAGACGATCCTGACGCCTCATTTGGGAGAGATGTCCCGGATCACGGGAAAAGAGGTTGACGCAATCAGGTGGAACCGGATCGATATTTTGCAGGAAACGGCGAAAGACCTCGGAGCGCATATCGTGCTGAAAGGCGCCCATTCTCTGATCGGCCGTCCCGACGGACGCGTTTATATCAACCTGAGCGGCAATTCCGGTATGGCCACTGCGGGGAGCGGGGATGTGCTTGCAGGGGTGATCGCGGCCATGGGCGGTCTGGGCTTGGGCGTGGAAGAGGCGGTCCGGAAGGGGGTGTTTCTTCACGGTCTGGCGGGTGATTTGGCGGCAGCCGACCTGGGCGAGGACGGCATCACCGCCCAGGATATTCTCGACTACCTGCCGTCGGCCCTTAAGGGGGACCGGAAGGGAGTCCATGGGGGGCAGCGGAATATTTACAAAGGACCCGTGTTGATTTAGACGATGTCCGGATATCGGCATTTCACGAAACCGATGGTTCAGAGTCCGGCCTGTCGGCTGTTCTGACCACACACACTCCAAAAAGGGTTTCCCATGTCCATATTCTCGGCGGCGCTGCTTCTTTTTCTGGTGATGGATCCTTTTGGAAACATTCCCTTTTTCCTCTCGATCCTAAAACATATTGATTACCGGCGTCAACAGTGGATCATCATTCGTGAGATGCTGATCGCCTTGGCCGTCCTCGTGTGTTTTCTCTTTGTCGGCCGTTATATTTTGGTGTTGCTGGATATTTCCGCCCCGGCTCTGAGCATAGCCGGCGGCGTGATTCTTTTTTTGATCGCTCTCAAGATGATTTTTTCCAATTCGGAGGAGATCTTCGGGAAATCCCCGGAGGGAGAACCCCTGATTGTTCCCCTGGCGATCCCCTTTGTGGCCGGCCCTTCCGCCCTGGCGACGGTTCTGCTGCTCAGGGCAAGGGAGCCGTCCCGCTGGCCGGAGTGGCTTGCCGCTCTGGTCATCGCATGGTTTCTCGCTACCTGTGTTCTGTACCTGTCCAGCCAGATCAGTCGTCTGCTTGGAGACCGGGTGCTGATCGCCATCGAACGCCTCATGGGTATGCTTTTGACGACCATTGCCGTCGAGATGTTCATCAAGGGAATCAGTCAATTGTCAATTTAAATACGAAACAGCGGGCTGGTTTTTCGGCTACGAAACCGTAAGGAGATTGAATCGATGATGACGCAAGAACAACTGGAAGGATACGCCGACGTCCTTTTGTGGGGCCTGAAGACGGCCCGCACGAAACCTTTGAAGAAAGGGGATATGGTGCTTCTGCAATATGACCTGCCGGCTCTGAAGCTGGCGGAAATTCTCTTTGGACGGCTCCTTGACCTGGGCCTCAACCCGATCCAGCGGCTGGGCATGACGACGGCCATGGAGAAGAGCTTTTATGAGAAAGCCGACGATCGGCAGCTTTCTTTTCTTTCCCCCGGAGACAAGCCGACTTACGAAAAACTGGACGGCCGGATTTTTCTCCGGGCGCCCGAATCCCTGACCCATCTGGGCGGTGTCGATTCCCGCAAGATCGCCCGGGCCATGATTGCGCGCAAACCCCTGCGGGAGTTGATGGAAGCAAGAGAGCATCGGGGGCTTCACGGCTGGACCCTCTGCCTTTTCCCCACCGCGGAGCTGGCCGCTCAGGCGAAGCTCAGCCTGAAAGAGTATACCCGTCAGGTGATCCGGGCCTGTTATCTGGATGAGAGCGACCCCGTCGGAGAGTGGAAACGCATTTACAAGGAAGTAGGGAAAATCAAAAAATGGCTGAACGCGCTGCTCGTCAAAAGCTTTCATATCGAGGCGGACCATATCGATCTCCGGATCACACCCGGTGAATCAAGGAGATGGATCGGTATTTCCGGGCATAACATCCCCAGTTTTGAACTGTTCACGTCTCCGGACTGGCGGGGAACGGAAGGGACCTTCTACGCGAACCAGCCTTCCTATCGGAGCGGTAATTACGTTGAAGGGGTCAGGTTGTCCTTCGCGAAGGGCAACGTCGTAGATGTTCGAGCGGAGAGGGGGGATGAGTTTACGAAGAAACAGCTGGGGATGGACCCGGGAGCGAAACGGGTCGGCGAATTTTCCCTGACGGACCGCCGCTTCTCCCGGATCGACCGCTTCATGGCCGATACCCTCTTCGATGAAAACTACGGCGGCGAATACGGTAACACCCACATCGCCTTGGGGGCGTCCTACACGGATACCTTTTCCGGCGACATCTCGCAGATGGACAAAGCCTTAAAGAAAAAGCTGGGGTTCAACGATTCGGCCCTGCACTGGGATCTGGTCAACACCGAACGGAAAACCGTTACAGCGACGCTTAAAAACGGAAAGAAACTGGTTATTTACGACAACGGCCAGTTCCGCTGTTAATCGTTTTGGATGGGGACCGGTCCCTAAATTTTCCTCTCGACAATATGATCGGCAATGGTGAGGAGGACCCTTTTTTGCGGCGTGTCCGGGAAAACGGCAAGACGTTCCCTGGCCTCGACGATCAGAGCCGCGGCCTTGTCCAGGGTGTAGGAAATCCCGTCGTAACGCCCGATGAGAGCCCTGATTTCCCCGATATCCTCCGGCGTCCTTGCCGTTTTCCGCAGGAGGGTTTGCATACGGGTTTTCTCTTCTTTTGAACCCTGGGCCATGGTCCGGATCAGGGGCAGGGTCAGTTTCCCTTCCTCCAGATCCTTGCCGATGGCCTTACCGAATTCATCCTCCCGGGCGATATAGTCCAGGGTGTCGTCGGTCATCTGGAAGGCGGCTCCCACCCCGAGTCCGTATCGGGCCAGCGCCTCGATCATCCCGGGATCAACCCCCCCCAGGTGTCCGCCCAGGGCACAGGCCGCCGAAATCAGGACGGCCGTTTTCTTATCGATAATGGAAAGGTAGTCCGCTTCCGTAATGGACACATCCCCCCGCTTGAGGAGCTGGAGTACCTCCCCTTCCGACATGATGTTGCTCGTTGTGGACAGGAGCCTGATGATGTCGAGGTTGCCGTATTCGGTGAGCAGCCGGAAGGATTTGGAGTAGAGAAAATCGCCGACCAGGACGCTTGCCGCGTTGCCCCAGACGCGGTTGGCCGAAGCTTTTCCCCGGCGGACATCGGCTTCGTCGATGACGTCGTCGTGGAGCAGGGTGGCCGTATGGATGAACTCGATGACGGTCGCCAGGGGATAGCGCCGGTCGCCGCTGTAGCCGCACAGATCGGAGGCGGCCAGCAGCAGGAGCGGCCGGAACCTTTTGCCCCCGCTGTCGATGATGTGGCGGATGATTTCAGGAATCAGGCGGACTTCGGAGCGGAGAGAACTCTCCATGTATGCCTTCACTTGTTTCAGGTCTTCCGCGTAAAGCCGAAAAACGTCCTGCATTTGCATGATCCCGGGTCCTTTGGACATTTGATGACGGGCGGGACTATAGGTAAAGGTCCCGGAAATGTCAAACAATTCATGTGGCGGCTTTGTCGCCCCCCTGCTATGATGCAAATCATTTTTCACGGAGACGGATGACCATGGCGTGGGTGTATCTCTTTGTTGCCGGTTTGATGGAGGTGGGATGGGCAGTCGGGTTAAAATATACCGATGGCTTCAGCCGTTTGTGGCCGACAATTTGGACCGTTGCGGCCATGGTCCTGAGTCTTTTTTTTCTTGGCCAGGCTTTGAGGAGTCTGCCTCTGGGCACGGCTTATGCCGTCTGGACGGGAATCGGCGCTGTCGGTGCCGCGGTTCTGGGAATTATTCTGTTCGGGGACTCTAAAAGTGTCTTGCGGCTTGTCAGTATCGGGCTGATCATGGCGGGGATAGCGGGGCTGCGGATCAGCGCCTGAAGGTTTGGTTTTCTTTCATCAATGTCACCCCGAAAAGATCGTATTCGTCGGCGGCTTCGATCCGGCAGGTGATAAAGTCGCCCGGCGAAAGCCCTTTCCCCCGGAGATAGGTGACCCCGTCGATATCCGGTGCCTGACGCTGGCTGCGCCCGATATAGGGATATGCCGGCATGCCGCTGCGCCCTTCCACCAAAACTTCCTGTACCGACGAAATGAGGGTTTGCCCGATTTCACCGGAAATGCGTGCCTGTTCCTCCATGATGGCGGCCTTCCTCCTTTTCCTGGTCTTTTCCGACACCGGATTGGGAAAGGACCGGGCCTCCGTTCCCTCTTCGGGAGAATAAGTAAAGACCCCCAGATGGTCAAAGCGGGCCTCATCGATGAAATGTAAAAGCCTCCGGAAACGTGCCGGGGTTTCACCCGGAAATCCGACGATCAAGGAGGTCCTCAGGGCCACGTCGGGAATGATCTCCCGGGCCCGGCGGATCACATTCCGGATGAATTCGCTGCCTCCGCGACGGTGCATCAGGTGGAGGATCTCGTCGTCGATGTGCTGGACCGGGATGTCGATGTAGGGACACATTTTCTTTTCTTGGGCCATGGTGAAAAAAAGATCATCCGTCAATTCGGATGGGTATGTGTAGAGGAGTCGTATCCAACGAAGATCGACGATTTTGCCGAGCGTCCTCAGCAGATCCGGCAGGGTTGGTTTCCCCGGCAGATCCCGGCCGTAGGCGGTGGTGTTCTGGGCCGTGATGATCAATTCCCGTACACCGTTGCGAACCAATTCCAGAGCCTCCCGGTGGATGTCCTCGATCGTGCGGCTGCGGGCTTGCCCACGGATCGAGGGAATGACACAATAGGAGCAGTGGTTGGAGCATCCTTCGGCAATCTTCAGGTAGGCGCTGTAAAAAGGGGTGGAGATCAACCGACGGTGGGATGCCGTCATGAGAAAAGTTGGTTTATGCACGATGCATTGCTGCATCGGTTGTCTCAAGGCGACAAGTTTCTGGATGTGATCGGCGATCCCGTCCACCTCGCCCGTACCCAGAAAAAGATCCACTTCAGGCAATTCCCGGGCTATTTCCCGGCCGTAGCGCTGGGGCAGGCAGCCCGTTACGACGAGATGCCTGCATGGACCGGCGGTTTTCCACTGGGCGAGGCGCAGGATTTCCTCGATCGATTCTTCTTTAGCCGGCAGAATGAAGGCGCAGGTATTGAGAAGCAGGACTTCCGCTTCCTCCTCATGATCGGTAATCGAAAAACCCGCCTCTTCCAACGAGGCGGCCATCACCTCCGAGTCGACCAGGTTTTTCGGACAGCCAAGACTGACAATGTGTAGTTTTTTCCCCATCATCTGGAAACTTTGCGAGCCAAAACCTTACGAGGTTTGACCCCATCGGAGGGGCCCACGATCCCTTCCCGTTCCATTTGCTCGATGATACGGGCTGCGCGGTTATAGCCTATCTTCAGATATCGCTGAACAAGGGAAATCGATGCCTGCCCGAGATCCGTGATCAGTTCCACGGCCTCGTCGTACTTCTCGTCAAATTCCCTATCGTCCCGTCCGGGTTCTTCTTCATCCGGTATTTCCGCCGTGATGGATTCATCGTATACAGGTTTCGCCTGTTTCCTGACAAATTCAACGATCCGATTGATTTCCTTATCCGACACAAAGGCTCCATGAATCCGGGTTAAGCGGGATGTGCCGGGGGGGATGAAAAGCATGTCGCCTGCGCCCAACAATTTCTCGGCCCCGTGGTCGTCCAGGATCGTGCGGGAATCAACTTTGGATGAAACCTGAAAGGAAATACGAGTGCGGAAATTGGCCTTGATCAAGCCCGTAATGACATCCACCGAAGGGCGCTGAGTGGCGAGAATCAGGTGAATCCCCGCTGCACGCGCCATTTGGGCAAGACGGGCCAGGGATTCTTCGACATTTCGCTGGGCAACCATCATCAAATCCGCCAACTCGTCGATTACGATGATGATATAGGGAAGCTTCTGCAGGGGCATAGAGGGGAGCGCTGCATCCTGTGCCACCGGAAGCAGGGTTTCCTCATCTTCATTTTCCCCGGACACGCCCTCGTTCATCCAGGGGTTTGTCGGATCGGGCATGGTTTCCTTTCCCGTTTCCACAGCCCTCCGCTCCAGGATCTTGTTGAACATGTCGATGCTTTTCGCCCCCAGGGTGCTGATCATCTGGTAGCGGCGTTCCATTTCCGAAACGGTCCATTTAAGGACCTGAGAGGCTTTTTTCGGGTCCACGACCACCGGGTGGAGCAGGTGCGGTATGCCCTCATAGGCCGCCAGTTCCAGGCGCTTCGGGTCGATCATGAGGAACTTGGCCTCGTCGGGGGGGACCCTGAACAGGATGCTGCAGATCATGGCATTCAACGAGACACTTTTGCCTGAACCGGTGGTACCGGCGATGAGAAGGTGAGGCATCTTGATCAAGTCGGCAATCACGGGAGCCCCGACAATATCCTTTCCCAGGGCGATGGGCAATCGGCCCGTGCTGTGGATGAAGTGGTCGCTGTCCAGGACATCCTTCAGATAAACAGATTCACGCTCTGGATTGGGGATCTCGACACCGACAACCGCTTTCCCCGGAATAGGAGCGATGATCCGGATACTTGGAGCGCGGAGGGCGAGAGCCAGGTCATCCGTCAACGTTGTGATCTTGGCGATTTTAACGCCGGGGGCCGGTTCGAGTTCATACATGGTGATCACCGGACCGGGACGAACCTCGACCACCTTGCCTTCGACACCGAAATCGGCCAGTTTTTTCTCAAGAATTCGTGAATTGGCGATCAGGGTTTCTTTTTTCACTCTCATGTTTTTATGAGGCATTTCATTCAGGAGACTCAGAGGGGGGAGACGAAAAACGCCTCGTTCCAGAACGAAATCAAAGGGAACCTGTTCTGTTTTTTTTGATTCTTCCGGAGCCGGAAACGGTTTGGGGGGGGGTGTTTCCGTGGGGGTGGCAATTTTTGGAGGCATTTCCCTTGTGCTGCGAGATTCTTTCGTGCGATTGAAACGATTTCGCAGGCTTGAGAAGATCCTATGTATCCTGAGCCAGAAAAAAACGGATACGCGGGAAAGTATTTGTGCCGTGAAAACAACGGAAAAATTACTCATGATCATGAGGGATATGAACCAAATCGATGTGGCGATCAGGATGGTTCCGACAATATTGAGACGATTGTCGAGCAGCGAAAAAATCCATAACCCCAAGAATCCTCCGGAAGGGAGTTCGATACCGAACATGAGGCGATTTCCCAGAGCCACATGCACGATGATCGAGGTTGACAACACAAGGCCGGTTATGCCCATCAGATGCAGGAATTTGATCCGGAAGGTTTCATCGGTCAGGTATCGATAGGCGGCCATGAACAGAAGCAGGGGCAAAAAAAAGACGCTCCAGCCCAGCAGACGGATGAGAGAGTCCGCAGTGTAGGATCCGAGGAGGCCGATTAAATTGTCGACGTTGCTTTTATCGGCAATATAGTGTGTGAATGAGGGATCGGCAGGAGAGTAGGAAAGCAAACAGAGCAGAAAAAAGAGACCCAGGGAAATATGAATTACCCCCTTGACTTCCCGTATTCTTTTCAAGTTTTTGCTTTTGGTCATTGATACGTTTGATTTTTTTCGGGTTCTATTTATTCTTTCTGACATGATCCTGAAAGTGTTGCTTGATGGTGAGATTTTCCCCTGTTTCTTCCAGGGAGGCCAACATGCGTGCCGTTGAAATATCGAGCTTTAGTCTTCGTATCTTGTTATCGTATGCGTAAAGCAATTTTTTTTGTTCTTTTCTTTTGTTGATTTGCATGAAGGGGTTGGCATCAAGATTGTGCTGAATCTCATCGCGGGTCCGTATGATTTTTTTGAGGACGGCTTTCATTTTCTCAATTCGTTCTTCCGGGGTGTTGTTCCCAGGGGATTCCTCAACCGGTTCCTCTTTTTGCAACGATGCTTCCGGTTGGGCCGCCGGTTCGTTTTCCCGCACCGGCTCTTTCTCGACGACCTTACCCGGAGGGAGGGTGGGTTTGTTGACAACACCATAGGTGACATGTTTTTTCATGCGGGCCTGTGTTGGTTTGAGGCAGACGTCAACAACAAAATCGCCTTGGGCTGTCGAGAAGGGAATGACGATGCTGGGCGCTTTCAATATATGATTGATCGTATGACCTGCCCCGACGACAACCGAGGGGATGGCCGCATAAACATTCAGGCCGTTTCTTTCCATGTGGGTGCGGGCCACCCCGGAGATCATGTTGGTCAATTCTCCCACAGCGTCAAGGACTTCCTGCGAGGGTTCTGTATAGTCTTCACCCAGCATCTTGGTGACAATGCCACAGATGCAGTCTGTGTGAAAGCTTACCGCCAGGGAGCCGATCGCATCTCCGGTTATGCCGATGATACCGGAGACATCACCATGAGCGACATCTCCTTTTTTTAAGAAGGCTTTCCCGGAAACGGCATCCGTAAAGGCCATGGTTTTCAGAACCTCTGTTGCCCCGTACAGGAATGGATTAATGAATCTGACGTCCATACAAAAGCTTTACCCCCCTATCGTTATCTGATTTTTGGAAACCAATACCTGCATCATCCCAACATGCTTTTTCGTCGCATAAAACGAAAGATTGCCAGGGCCGCTTCAGGCCGTGCGCAAGAAAATCGGTTATCTATCGACGCAGATGGCCTTGAGCATGGCTGCCGGACACCCTTTCTCCTTGAAGGCGCCTATCCCTGTAATATAATGGTTAACCATGACTTTTCGCTCGGGTCCACCATGATCGGAGGGATCCCCTTTTAGGATATTCCTTCTGTTTTAACCCTTCCTTCGTAATGCTCAACGATGATGCCCCTCACTTGCCCGATCAATTCACCGTGTTTTTCCGCAGTGCAATGACTGACGTCAACAGGCTCGCTGATGACTATGGTCATCTCGCCGGGCGTGATTTTCAGGGAACCCTTCGGCCATATTTGGTTGGCGCCAATAATGGTTACGGGCACAATAGGCACATTTGCCCGGATTGCCAGCAGGAACATTCCGGACTTAAAGGGACCGATAGTCCCGTCGGAACTCCTTGTGCCCTCCGGAAAAGACATGACGGATCGATTTTCGTGAATTTTCACTACGGCTTCTGCGAGGCTGTTCATGGCCCTGTCATGGTTTTCCCGGTCAATGGGAATGTAGCCCGCCGCCCTCATCGCACGGCCGAAGACGGGGATTCGGAAAAGCTCCCCTTTGGCTATCCACCTGAATTCCCCGGGGATGTGTGCCAGGAGGGCAAAAATATCAAAACCGCTTTGATGGTTGGCCATGAAAATTTGCGGTCTGCTCGTGAGTACGTTTTCCCGGCCGAAGACATGCACATGAGCTCCGGAGATTTTGAGAAGAAGCCGGGCCCAATTCCGTGCGATCTGGTGGATTTTTTCCTCTTTTGGCGAAAAGAAGGCAACCAAAACGGCATACAGGGAATAGATAGCCGTTACTGCGATCCCGATTGTCAAAATTCCCAAGGAGCGGACCATCATTTCCCTTGTATCATTGTTATTATTATTGACGAAGTCGTAAACAGTTCAGATTTGCAAAACTATTTTGTCCGGACAGGGTGAAATGATCTCGTGAGAATTTTCAATGACGAACCTTTTCCGACTTTTGCAAGACCCCTTTTATTGACGTGATCACTCCCCCCTCAATCCATTTTTTTCTATAGGATTGTGATGATTTAGTCAACCCGGAAAGCACCCCATACAGACCAAGATCCTAGTCCTATGAAAGTCCGGACCCCGTGCAACCGGTTTGGTATTCTATAAAAGATTGACAAAAATGGTTTCCAATAATAGCATTGGCGCCTTTTTAATACCTGATTCGAAAAGGGAATGGGTGGCTATTGATGGATAGGAACAGGGCCTTGGAACTCATTGGCCGCTTTCCTGAGGCGAAGGTGCTGGTGGTCGGTGATGTCATGATCGATCATTTCATCTGGGGCAGCGTTCGGCGAATATCGCCGGAGGCACCTGTGCCGGTCGTTGATGTCGCCAGAGACGAGATGCTTTGGGGGGGGTGTGCCAACGTGATGAACAATGTTCATACGATGGGCGGTCAGGTGTTTCTCTCTGGCGTGATTGGTGCCGATGTAACCGGTCAGGCCTTGCTACGGGAATTTAACGAAAAGAACATACCCGTATCCGGAATAATCATTGATCCGGAACGGCACACGACACTGAAGACCAGGATCGTCGCCCATAACCAGCAGGTGGTACGCTTCGATCGGGAGTCCAGAAACAATGTCTCACAAAGGGACATCGATAAAATTCTCAACTATATTTCTGGATTGATCGATCATCTTCATACGATCGTCATTTCCGATTATAATAAAGGCGTGGTCACGACGGAACTCCTTGACGGTATCAGGGAAATGGTCTCCCGGAAAAATGTATGGGTTTGTGTTGATCCGAAACGGGGCGACCTGTCCTTTTATCGTGGTTTTGACATTATTACGCCGAATCATCGCGAGGTGGAACGTGCTTTGGGGATCGAGGACATCAATGGTAATGAAGAGGGAAAAGAAGAATTGATCCGGGAAAGGGTGATTCGCCTCATTGATGAACTGGGACTCAAGGCATTGTTGATCACGCGCGGCGAGGAGGGGATGAGCCTATATGAATCGGAGGGTGTCGTGACCCATATCCCCGCCCAGGCCCGGGCCATTTATGATGTTACAGGTGCCGGTGACACGGCCATCGGGATCTTCTCGCTATGCCTTGCGGCAGGGGCGACGTTCCGGGAAGCGGCGGAGATTGCAAATTATGCCGCCGGCATCGTTGTAGGGAAGGTCGGTACCTCGACGGTTTCTCTGACTGAACTCCGGAGGGCTTTGTGAGCATTCCTAAGCCGGCCGATGCGGTCAAACTCATTGTAAGTATCCTTGCTGTAGACTCCGGGCAGTTGAACGGTGTTTTGCAGCGGTTGTGTAATTTTTACGGCGTGCCGGATGTGGTCGGTCCTCCCCTGGCGTTCCACTATACAGACTATTATTCGCCGGAGATGGGAACGACTTTGATCAGACGTTTTATCGCTTTTCAGCGGTTTATCCGTCCGGAATCTCTGCCGGATATCAAGATTGTGACCAATGCCCTGGAAGAAAAGCAGATGGAGGAAGGTCGCCGGAAGGTGAACCTTGATCCCGGATACATATCGTTGGCCCATTTGGTTCTTGCAACGGGCAAGGGGTACACCCATCGGCCTTATCTCCGAAAAGGCATATATGCCGATTTGACCCTGCTGTTTCAGGACAAGACATTTCATTCGCTGCCATGGACTTATCCTGATTACGCGGCCCCGAGTATGATCCATTTCTTCAACGAAATCAGACGTCGATACATCACACAGATGAGGCAGGGTGAGGGGAAGAATCTACAGGAAGCGTTTTAGATATGCCGTGACATGGGGAGTGTCTCTGAACGGTGGATGATGACCACGCAAATCTGGAGCCATGGGTATGATAAAAAGTATGACCGGCTATGGGAAAGCCGAAGCCTTGTTGGAAGGGAAAAAATATACGGTTGAAATCCGCTCTTTGAATCACCGCTATCTGGAAATTTCTTTACGGCTACCCGGCAGTCTGTCCGTTTTGGAAACGGAGATTAAAAGGAGAATTGCTGAGCGATTTTCCAGAGGAAGAATCGAAGCAACCGTCCGGATCGACGCAAATGGGAGCATGGAAGAAGGCAGCCTGGATTTGAACCTGCCCCTTCTCAAAAACTATTTTATTCTTCTTCAGAGGCTTAAGAGCGAGTTCCAATTGAAAGGTGATGTGACCCTGGAGAATTTGACCGGATTCAAGGATGTGTTCGTTCCCAGGGAAGAGGGGATAAATGTAGAGTTGCTTGCGGGGCATATTGCTACAGTTCTGGACGAGGCGATTGTATTGCTGACGGAAATGCGAGTAAAAGAAGGGGAAATGCTTCTGATTGATTTGGAGGAGCGAGTCATGAAGGTGGAGGAATGGCTGGGACGGATTTCGGATCGGGCGCCACGTTGTGTTCAGGAATATCAGAGACGCCTCATCGAGCGAATCCGCGAATTAACGAGTGGTGTTGATGTCGACGCCGCCCGGTTGAGCCAGGAAGTGGCCATCATGGCGGATAAAAGCGATGTAACGGAAGAAATTGTCCGTTTAAGCAGCCACATCAGTCAATTCCACGAAATGTTACGGACCGGGGATGCTGTAGGAAGAAAAATTGATTTCCTCATTCAGGAGATGAACCGCGAGATCAACACCATTGGCTCCAAAACGGGGGATTTGGAGATATCAAGGCATGTTATTGAAATCAAAAGTGAGCTGGGCAAACTGAGAGAGCAGGTGCAGAATATTGAGTAGTGTCCATACCATAAGTGACTCCGGCCTTTTCCTTGTCGTATCCGCACCGTCGGGGACGGGCAAGACCTCCCTTTGCCGGGAATTGATGAAGAGGTTCCCGGGTATCCGGTTTGCCGTTTCCCATACATCCCGTCTTCCTCGGCCGGGAGAGGTGGATGGGAAGGATTATTATTTTGTATCCCGGGATGAATTCGAAGCGATGATTGCGCGGGTCGAGTTCGTGGAATGGGCGGAGAATTACGGTAATTTGTACGGGACATCTGTCGCCTCGCTGGAGGCTTTGGGGAAAGAGAACCAGGATGTTATTCTGGATGTCGATACCCGTGGCGCCAAGGCCCTGAAGAATCATTATGCCGGTGCGGTGTTTGTCTTTATTCTTCCCCCTTCTCTTGAGGAACTAAAAAACCGCTTGAAAACCCGGGGACATGACGATGAGGACGCGCTGGATATTCGATTTGCCAATGCCATTAAGGAAATGGCTGAAGTAAAGTGGTATGATTATGTCATATTTAATGATGAGTTGTCCGTGGCAATCGATCTCCTTCGGGCCATCTATTTAGCCGAGAAAAATCGTAGCGAAAGAAAAAAGAGAGAGATTGAAAAACTTTTATTAAATCGGAGGTAAAATCAGTTATGGCAAGGATTACAATCGAGGATGCCCTGGAAATGGCGCAGACCCGTTTCGGCCTCGTAATGTTGACGGCACAAAGGACAAGGCAGCTTTTAAAAGGATCCGCACCCCTGACGGATATCCGTAACAACAGGGAAATTGTGGCCGCGCTTCGTGAGATCGCCGCGGGGAAGGTGACCTACGCGCATCCTGAGTATCTAAAAGGCGCTAAAGAAGATTTCAAACCTATAGCCGATGATATGGAATTTATCGGTGATGAAGATTATGCCGAACCCGAACTCTGATCTGCGGCGGAAATTGATATTTGCCCTCGACGTGGGCGAGGAACTGGAGGAATCCTTGTCTTGGGTAGGCCGCTTGGCCGGCCATGTTGGTTTATTCAAGATCGGGAAAGAGGCTTTCACCCATTTCGGGCCCGAGATCGTTTCTCAGGTTCGACAGCGTGGTGGTGACGTTTTTTTGGATCTGAAATTTCATGACATCCCCAACACGGTGGCGCGTGCGGCGGAAGCGGCGACCAGCCTTGGGGCATTCATGTTCAATATCCACGCCTCAGGTGGGCGGAAGATGATGGAAGAAGCTGTTCTGGCCGCGAATGTCTTCTCACAGAAGAAAGGCTTGCCCATGCCGGTCGTCTTGGCGGTGACCATCCTTACCAGCCTCAATGATCAGGATCTGAAAGAGATCGGCTTTCGCGGGACAACGCAGGAAGCTGTTCTGGCGCTAGCGCGAATGGCTCAGGACACGGGTGTTCATGGTGTTGTCGCTTCGCCCCAGGATATCGAGAATGTTCGGGCAGCCTGCGGGCGGGATTTTCTTATTGTCACCCCTGGTATCCGGGGGTTGGAAGCCCCTGCGGATGATCAGAAACGCACCCTGTCTCCTTCGGAGGCCATGTCTCTGGGGGCTGATTATCTGGTCGTCGGAAGGCCCATTCGTCACGCCCCAGACCCCGCATCGGAGGCCGATGCCATTGTTGCTGAAATGGTGAGGGGTTTAGCCTGTCACAGTAAATCTCTATAATACGCAACAAATTCGTCAATCTTCTGGACAATCGGGTTTTCGCCGTAGTATAAATTGTTGGTGTTTCACTGGAATTTATCAAGAACCTCTCTGACCTCATCCTTCTACGAGACGTATGTCAAAAAAGGATTTCCCCAACTATAGGACATGGAACTCATATACGGTATTAATCCTTTGATGGAAGCATTAAAGGGCGAGACGCCAGATATTCAAACCCTGTTCATCGCTGGGGGGCGGGAAGGGGACAATATTTGGAAAATCCGGCAGTTGGCCTCGGCGAAGGGGATCCCCGTGCTCTACCGGAAACGTCAGGAATTGGATCGGCTGGTGGGCAACAGGTTTCATCAGGGTGTTGCGGGTATGCGCCGTCATTTCCGTTATGCAACCGTCCAGGAAGTATTGGCCCACCAGCCGAAGGGCGCCCTTGGTGATCTGGTTGTGCTCCTTGACGGGATCACGGATACGCAAAATCTGGGAGCCCTGATCCGAACGGGGCATTGTTTGGGTGTCAATGGTTTCATCATTCCCGAGAATCGATCGGCATCATTGACGGCATCGGTTCTAAAGGCTTCTGCCGGTGCCATGCTCCATACCCCCGTCGCTATGGTGGTCAATCTGGCCAGGACGATCGACTACCTGAAAGAAGAGGGGTTCTGGGTCTATGGTGCGGATGCAAGGGGAAATTCGGATCCCGGGATCTTCGACCGGGTAAAAAAAGTGGCCCTGGTAATGGGAAGCGAGGGGAAGGGCATGCATTCGCTCGTGCGCAAAAAATGTGATTATCTGGTGTCTATTCCGATGAAGGGGAAAATCGATTCCTTAAACGTCTCTGTTGCCGCAGGGATCATTATTCACAATGTCGTCAGGTTGTGGAACGAAAAGCAGTCGGCTGAGCGTTTTACCGATCAATAAATATTTACCTTGCTCCAGGGTGGAGGAGATCTGTTCCGATCATTTCAGTGAAAGTTTCACGATTAACAGAGGTTTAGTCTTGATAAATTAACGAGGTTAGGGCAATATCGTACCCGCTCTGATATTTCTGAACAAAAAAAGATGTTTTTTACCAGGGGAGGAAACATTATGCCCGAATTTTTGTGGGAGGCAACGAACAGAAAAAATGAGCGGAAAAAAGGAGAGTTGGAGGCCACCGATGAAGCCGCACTGAGAGGGCAGCTTCGACGTCTGGGGTATCGGAATATCAGTGTCAAAAAGAAGCCGAAAGATCTGTTGGAGTATCTTCCCTTCCTGCAGAAAAAGGTTAAAGAAAAGGACGTAGTCGTTTTTGCACGAATTTTTTCGACCATGATCAATGCGGGTTTGCCCCTGATCCAATGTTTGAACCTTCTGGCAGAACAGGAAAAAAACAAGGTCTTTGCGAAAATCATTCTTACCATCAGGGAGGATATCGAGGGTGGCTCGACCCTCTACGATGCCTTGAAAAAGCATCCGCGGGTCTTTGACGAACTTTTCATCAGCCTTGTCGCCGCCGGTGAGAGCGGTGGTATTCTGGATGTGATTTTGCTCCGTCTGTCCAATTACATGGAAAAGGCGTTAAAATTAAAGAGAAAAGTCAAGGGCGCCATGACCTACCCGGCAACGGTGCTTCTCATTTCCGTCGGTGTGGTCAGCCTGCTCCTGCTCAAAGTCATTCCCGTATTTCAGAAAATGTTTACTGATGTGGGGGGTGAATTGCCGCGACCTACCCAGATTTTAATCAACGCCAGTGAATTCATGCAGAGTAACTTTCTCTATATGGTAATCGCTGTTGTAATCCTAATTTTTGTCTTTAAACAATTTTACAAGACCAGAAAAGGCCGTTATCTTGTTGATAATTTTCTTCTCAAAAGTCCTGTTTTTGGACCGCTGCTGCGCAAGGTTGCGGTAGCGAAATTTACGAGGACTCTGGCAACCATGATGTCCTCAGGGGTGCCTATTCTCGAGGGGTTGACCATAGTGAGCAAGACAGCGGGGAACGTGATCATTGAGAGGGCCCTAATCAACACCCGACAGAGTATCAGCGAGGGAAAAAGTATTGCGGAACCCCTTCAGGAAAGCGGTGTTTTCCCATCCATGGTGGTTCAAATGATCGCTGTTGGAGAATCAACCGGTGCCCTTGATGCCATGCTCACGAAAATCGCTGATTTCTATGACGATGAAGTGGATGTCGCCGTAGAGGCGATGACTGCGCTACTTGAGCCGTTCATGATGGTTTTTTTGGGTGGTGTGGTCGGCGGCATGATTATCGCGATGTATCTGCCGATTTTCCAGATGGCTTCCGTGGTTGGTTAATAACCGAAGTTTCTACCAAGATTGGTCGGGATGGCGCGATTTGAACGCGCGACCCCTGCGTCCCGAACGCAGTGCCCTACCAAACTGGGCCACATCCCGACGGCGTGTTTATACATAATTCGTCATCAAATGTCCACGATTTTTTCTAGACGCGTGTCCTCTTGCCAAGATCCCTGTTGACAGAACAAATGGCTTATGTCAAAGGCTGCTTTTCCGATGGCACAACTTGAAAAGGAGTTGAGGCATGATCGTTTACAAACGGAGATGTGCGAAGGGCCATACGTTCGAAGGCTGGTTCAAGAACGGCACTGCCTTTGCCGATCAACAGGAAAGAAAAGTAATTTCCTGTCCTGTCTGTGGTCGTGTCAACAATGAAATAGCCCCTTTTCCCATCACCTGTATTGGGAAGGGGGGTTCTTCTTTCAGACCTTCCCAGAAAAGACCCGAGGAACTATCGCTGCATAAGGCTTGTGATCTTTTCAAGAATGACATTGAGCACCACCTTGAGGATGTCGGGGATCGTTTTGCGGAGATGGCTGTTAAAATATCCAGGGGGCTCGAAAAGGAGAAAAATATTTGCGGGACGGTGACGCAAAGCGAGGAAGAGTACCTAGAGGAACAAGGGGTTTTTAAAAAATTCCTGTTGTGAAACTGAATAGTTGATATTATTCCAATGAACCGATACCCACAGGATATTTAGCAATGGAAAATGTTAAAATAACATGATTTTTTCTGTTTTGACTGACGATGTACAATAGTTACTCAAATATCGCCGATGCTATCGGCAATACGCCTCTCGTTGAAATTCGACGCCTGAATCCCAACAAAAAGGTCAGGGTGTTTGCGAAACTCGAGAGTTTGAATCCCGGGGGGTCCATCAAGGACAGGATCGCTCTGTACATGGTCGAGGAGGCGGAAAAACGTGGAGAGTTAACCAAGGACAAGATCATTCTGGAGGCGACCAGTGGAAACACCGGTATCGGTTTGGCCATCGTTGCGGCAGCCAAAAGCTATCGTCTCTGCGTCATTATGCCGGAATCGGCGAGCGAAGAGAGGAAAAAAATCCTGAAAGCCCTTGGTGCCGAACTGGAATACACACCCGCCAATCTGGGAACGGACGGGGCGATTGAAGTGGCTTATCGGAAGATTCGTGAAAACCCTGACCGATACTTTGCAACGGATCAGTTTAACAGCCATGAAAATGTTATGGCCCATTACTATGGAACGGCCGAGGAAATCTGGCGTCAGACAGAAGGCGCGGTTACCATGGTAGTCGCTGCTTTGGGTACGACCGGGACGGCCATGGGAATTTCCGGTAAGCTGAAGGAATATAACCCGGATATTCGAATGATTGGGGTGGAACCCTATTTACAGCATAAAATTCAGGGCCTCAAGAATATGAAAGAATCTTACCGGCCTGGGATTTTCGATAAAAATCGTCTTGATGAAAAGACGAATATTCTTGACGAGGATGCCTTTGCCATGGCTCGCAGGATGGCACAGGAAGAGGGGATCTTTGTCGGCATGAGTTCGGGCGCGGCGATGCATGTTGCGCTCCAAAAAGCCAAAGAAATGACGGATGGGTTAATCGTTGTCATCTGTCCCGATGGTGGCGAGCGGTACTTGAGTACGGAACTGTTTGCTGACCAGAAAAATTCGACACTGAAACTTTATAACAACTTGACCCGTGAAAAGGATTTTTTCCGACCGATTAATCCCCAGTTGATTCTCATGCATTCATGCGGCCCAACCGTTCATGACATCCCCCATATCGGCAGTCTTCGACGCTTTGTCGTGTCGGACTTGATCCGGCGTTACCTTGAATATAAAGGCTATCCGGTACGCCATGTCATGAATATCATCGATCTCGCCGACCGATCCATCAAAGGAGCGGAACGGGCCAACACGGATTTGTTGGGATATACCCAAAAGAACATGTCAGCCTTCCTTCGCGATATGGATACCCTGAATGTCAAAGGAGGGGATGAATATCCGCGGGCCAGCGATAATGTGCCCCAAATGATGGAAATCGTAGAAAAGCTGGTTGCGAAAGGATTCGCCTATGAAAAATTACGTTCGGTTTATTTCGATATATCGAAGCTCCATGACTACGGGAATCTGTCCAATATAGATTTGAAACAGGTCAAGTATGGCTTAACAGTTGATCTGGATGATTACGAAAAAGACAGTCCGGGTGACTTTACCCTGTTGAAAAGGACGACCCTCAATGAACTTAAAAGAGGAATTTATTTTCAGACCCGATGGGGCAACGTTCGTCCGAGCTGGCATCTTGAATGCGCGGCCATTTCCTTGTCTCATCTTGGAGAAACCATTGATATTCATTCCAGTGGTAATGATATCATATTTCCGCACTGCGAGAACGTCATGGCCATTGGTAAGGCCGTGACAGGGAAAATGATGGCGAATTATTGGGTGAATACGGAATTAGTCATGACGGACGGCAAAAAAATGTCGAGGTCCTTGGAGAATACGATGACCATCGAGGGCTTGGAGAAAAAAGGTTTTTTCGGAAAGGAAATCCGTTTTTTCCTGCTGGGTTTGCACTATAGGAAGCCCCTCAATTTTACATGGGGCGCTCTGGAAACAGCCAAAAATACAGTAAAAAGAATAGATGGTTTCATTCAGCGCCTTCTTCATCCTTCTGATGGACCTGGGTTCCCCGATGCGGACCAGTTATTGTATGCTCTTAAAAAAAACTTTTCTGATGAAATGGATGATGACTTGAATGTTTCAGGTGCGCTCGCCGCCCTGTTTGAATTTATCAGGCGAATAAATTCACCGTTGGTTGATGGCCTTCTTCGTGTCAGGGAAAAGGAAGGAATTCTCGAAGCCATGAAGAAGATCGATTCCGTTTTAGGGGTGATGACCTTTCAGGAACAGGGCCTTTCCCAGGAGGTGATGCATCTTCTGCGTTTAAGGGGGGAATCAAGGGAAAGGGCTGATTGGGAAACAGCCGATCGTATCCGACAGCAATTATCGGAGATGGGCATTGATGTGCATGATACAAAGACCGGCATGACTTGGACATTAAGACGATGAGGCATAACCAGGAGCAGCTTCGCATCAAGGCAAAGCTGCTCGGTGAGAGAAAGGCCCCATGCCTTTTCATAAACTTTGGAATTGTATTTTTATAATCACTTCTGTCTAATTCAACGAAAGTTGGTTCCGCGGGTACATCAACGATGGTGGTGTATAAGAGATGTTGGCGGCCCGCCCAGAAATTCCTGACGAGAATTTGCGGCGTTATTGCAGAACGCTTTTACGGCTATCAGTTTGGCGGTTTGAGTGCCCGGTCCCGCAAGGTTCCTGTTTGTGATGTTGGACAGAATCATTTTATTATGGATTCGGGCGCTTGTTTCGTATGGGTACCGGGCGCACGGCCTGTTCCTGTGATCGAGGAAAATATCGGACACGGTATGGTTCCGCCACTCAAAGATCTTGAGGGGCTGAGATTAATCTGAGGTGAAGACGCTCCGTGGATTAAGGCGGGAAACTTCGCCTAAAAGAAATTTCTTGACAAAGATCGTGAATCAAACTAAATTCCGCATTTCTCATTTAGAGGAGCGCGTGTGCCTGCAATACAAAAAGGTTGGCCTTTAGGCGGGATTGAAACATAGCAGCTGGCGTAGCTCAACAGGTAGAGCAGCTGATTTGTAATCAGCAGGTTGCGGGTTCGAGTCCCATCGCCAGCTCCAGATATGGCGCAAAATTGGAGGGGTTCCCGAGTGGTCAAAGGGAGCAGACTGTAAATCTGCCGGCGATGCCTTCGGAGGTTCAAATCCTCCCCCCTCCACCATTTATAATGATTGACTCATTATTCTATTTTTTTAAAAGAAGCGAAGCGGGAGTAGCTCAGTGGCTAGAGCGTCAGCCTTCCAAGCTGAGGGTCGCGGGTTCGAATCCCGTTTCCCGCTCCATGAAATTTGAAACGGTGCCTGTGTCCTTCAGAAGCCAGTCGGAAGAGGCCTGAACAGGGTAGGTCGCGGGTTATTTTCTGATATCAACCGGCCCACGTAGCTCAGTCGGTAGAGCACATCCTTGGTAAGGATGAGGTCACCAGTTCAATTCTGGTCGTGGGCTCCATAAAAGGAATGAAGAGACTTCTATGAGAAATATCATTTTATTGGCCTGCACGGAATGCAAACAACGAAACTACTCAACAACAAAAAACAAAAGAACGATGCAGGGTCGTCTCGAGTTAAAAAAATACTGCAAGTTTTGTCGGACCCATACCCCGCATAGAGAAACGAAATAACGTCTCTTTACACGGAATCATTTTGCATGGAAAAAACAGGCCAGTAGCTCTAATGGATAGAGCGCCGGACTCCAAATCCGGATGCTGGGGGTTCGAATCCCTCCTGGCCTGCCATTCACTTTATGAAATCAAAGGGTGCGAGATTGATTGGGTAACTTAATGGACAAGATTAAACTGGTTCTGTTTAGGATTCGCCAGTTTTTAGGAGAGGCGAGAGCCGAATTGAGGAAAGTGACCTGGCCAACACGCAAACAGACGTTTGCGTCCACAGGGGTTGTGTTGGTTGTGGTAATCATTGTGTCCCTCTTTTTGGGGCTTGTGGATTTTGGGCTGGCCAAGATCATTAAGGCGTTGTTGGGTTAACAATATGGAATTCAGGTGGTATGTTGTTCATACTTATTCAGGGTTTGAAAACAAAGTAAAACTTTCTCTGGAGGAACGCATTAAAACCGAGGGGAAGCAGGATTTTTTTTCGGACATTTTGATTCCGGAAGAAAATGTTGTGGAGTTGGTTTCAGGGGAGAGAAAAACATCAAAGAGGAAATTTTTCCCGGGATATATTCTGGTTCGGATGAAGTTGAACGATGAGACATGGCACATTGTCAAGGATACGCCCAAAGTTACAGGGTTTATCGGGAGCAAGGACAAGCCGTCCCCGGTTCCGGATAAGGACGTCGAAAATCTGATTACACGGATTGATGAGGGAACCTTAAAACCGCAGCCCAAATTCAAGTTCGATGTAGGAGACCATGTCCGTGTCATCGACGGGCCGTTCACAAATTTTGACGGAGTCATTGATGAGGTAAGGCCCGAAAAGGGTAAACTCCGTGTTATCGTGAGTATATTTGGACGTCCGACGCCTGTCGAACTGGACTTTATCCAAGTGATACAGAATTGACACGAAAAGCAGCGAAGTAAAGGACAGGCGTTGATAGAAAAGAATAGGTGGTCATTATGGCAAAGAAGATTATTGCGAGCATAAAACTACAAATCAAAGCCGGGAAGGCGACACCCTCACCGCCGATCGGTCCCGCTTTGGGGCAGCATGGTGTGAATATTATGGAGTTTTGTAAGGCCTATAACGCCATGACACAGAATCAGGAGGGAACGGTCATCCCTGTTGTGATCACTGTTTATTCAGACCGGTCCTTCACGTTTGTCACGAAAACCCCGCCGGCCTCGGTACTTCTGAAACAGGCAGCCAAGATTGCCAAAGGTTCCGGGGTGCCAAACCGGGACAAGGTGGGATCAGTCACGTCAGGACAGATAAAGGAAATTGCAGAATTGAAGTACAAGGATTTGAACGCAGTGGATTTGGATAACGCCATCCGGATTATCTCTGGAACGGCACGGTCCATGGGGATAGAGGTGGTTGGTTAAAAAGAAATAGAGGTTTTCGTCATGTCTCGAAAAGGAAAAGAGTTTGTAAAAGCTAAAGCGCAGATTGAGCCGAATAGACGGTACACTCTGCAGGAAGCCATTGATCTTTCAATTCGTACGGCCAGAGCGAAGTTTGATGAAACGGTTGATGCGGCGATTCGTTTGGGGGTCAATCCCGCCCATGCCGACCAGATGATCCGCGGCAGCGTTGTTTTGCCTCATGGACTTGGCAAGACGGTTCGTGTACTCGTTTTTGCCAAAGGGGAAAAGGAAAAAGAGGCGCTGGAAGCCGGAGCTGATGTGGTGGGCGGCGATGATCTTGTTGAGAAAATCAAGGGTGGTTGGCTTGAGTTCGATAAGACGGTGGCAACCCCGGATATGATGGGCAGCGTGGGTAAAATTGGCAAAATCCTCGGCCCTCGCGGACTTATGCCGAACCCGAAAGTCGGGACGGTCACTTTCGATGTGGCCAATGCCGTTCAGGAACTCAAGGCGGGCAAGGTTGAATTTCGCGTTGAAAAGGCCGGTATCATCCATAGTCCGGTCGGTAAGGTATCGTTTGGTGTGGAAAAACTGAGAGATAATATCGCCACACTTCTGGAAACCATTATCAAATTGAAACCCGCATCCAGCAAGGGTGTTTATATGCGGAGTATCTCAATTTCTACGACCATGGGTCCCGGGGTCAAGGTTGACCCCCTGGATGTGAGGAATATTAACTGATATTCATTATTTGTCTAACTTTAAGTCTGAGACAGCAGGTACAGAATAGTTTAAATCGGACCTTGGCGGCCTGCCGAGACGAAATGATGATTTGCTGGTGTAGGGGTATGTCCTTTCTGTACGTTTTTGTTCTCTGACTTTCATATCGTGCGTCCACACAGCAGGGGATGCAATGGCCCATTCGAACGGAGGAAGGAGGTTGGATATTGGATCGGAGAACGAAAGAAAAAGTTATCGCAGAGCTTCATGACAAACTGGAAGGAGTGAGGCTCGCAGTCCTTGCGAATTACAGTGGTCTTAATGTCGAAAAGATCACAGCCCTGAGAAACGCCCTGAGAAAATCCGACACAGAGCTGCGGGTCGTCAAAAACACCCTTTTGGAGATTGCTTCCAGAGACACGTGTGCGGCAGTCCTGAAAGATTACCTGAAGGGGCCTTTGGCCATTGTCCTCAACAACGGTGACGTGGTGGAGCCGGCTAAAACACTGGTCGATTTTGCCAAAAAAAATGCGCAATTGGAACTTGTCGCCGGTGTGCTTGAGGGAAAAGTTTTGGACGTCTCACAGATCAACGCCTTGGCGGAATTGCCAGGTAGAGAGGTCCTCTTGGCCAAACTGCTTTCCGTCATGGTTGGTGTGCAGACATCTTTGGTCAACGTTTTAAGTGCCGTACCGAGGGGTTTGGTACAGGTTCTTGATGCGTACAGGGTTAAAAAAGAAAACGATAACTAAAAATCGATAGGAAGGATAACAAAAATGGCAGAGATTACTAAGGCGGATGTCGTAAGTTTTATTGAAGGAATGACGGTTCTCGAGCTTTCGGAACTTGTAAAGGAATTGGAGGAGAAGTTCGGTGTATCTGCAGCGGCGCCTGTGGCGGTAGCGGCAGCTGGAACGCCTGCGGCGGCAGCGGCAACAGCTGCCGAGGAGAAGACCGAGTTTGATGTGGTCCTCACGGGATTTGGCAATGAGAAGATTCAAGTCATTAAGGTTGTTCGGGCCATCACCGGTCTGGGACTGAAAGAGGCGAAGGATCTGGTGGAAGGTGTGCCGAAGCCGATCAAAGAGGCCGTGCAGAAGGACGAAGCCGAGGACATCAAAAAGAAGATTGAAGAAGTGGGCGGTGCCGTGGAGATCAAGTAGGAAAATCTATCGGTACGACAATCCATCGGCTTCTTGTTCTTTGGTTGGAGAAGCTGGTCAGGTGAGACGAAGACAGGCTTGGATGACCGGGGTAAGCCTTATTGATGCGCGTTCCTGAAATCAAGGTTCCACCCCAACGTGTTGGTGTGGTCATGTTAGACATCAGAGCGGCGAGGCAGACCGAAGCATATCCGCGGGTTTGCTTCGCTTGTCTTTCATGGATGCTCTGTATGTCACAAAATGCGGATAAAATGAAGAATTTTAAAGGTAATTCCATGGGGCGATATGGCAGAGTTTAGAAAAAATCTAGGGTGTATAAAAAAGATTCTGGATATTCCGAATCTCCTCGATATCCAAACGAAGTCTTATGAGAAGTTTCTCCAGCGGGATGTGGATCCAGGGGAAAGGGCCAACATTGGCCTTCAGGGGGCCTTCAGGAGCGCCTTCCCCATTTCCGATTTCAGTGGGAAATGTTCTCTGGAGTTTGTCAGTTACAAAATCGGCGAGCCTCGCTACGATGTCAAGGAGTGTCTGCAGAAAGGCCTGACTTATGCTGCGCCTCTTAGGATCGTTGCCCGTCTGGTTGTCTTTGATATAGAAAAAACACCGGATCAGGAGAAGGTTTCAGGAGAAACAAGGCAAATACGCGATGTCAAGGAGCAGGAGATCTTTTTCGGGGAAATTCCCTTGATGACCGATACGGGTACGTTTATTGTCAATGGTACGGAAAGGGTTATTGTCAGCCAATTACACCGTTCCCCGGGCATTTTCTATGACCATGACAAGGGGAAAACGGTGACGAGCGGAAAATTGATTTATTCCGCCCGGATTATCCCGATCCGTGGGTCTTGGCTGGATCTGGAATTCGACTCCAAGGATTTGCTCTATGTGAGAATCGACAGGCGGAGAAAAATGCCTGTAACGATTCTTTTGAAGGCTATGGGGAATTCCACGGAATTTATCCTGAAATATTTCTATGGTGTTCAGAAGGTGCTGATCGAGGGGGAGAAAATGTTCATTCCCATCGATGAAACGTTGATTGACGAAAGAGCCCCCAATGATATTCGAGATACGAAAACAGGAGAAGTCATTGCCAAAAAGGGAAGAAAGATATCCAGGGTACTTCTGCGTCGTTTGACGGAAGCCGGGATCAACAGGATTGACGTCACCCCCGAGGATATCGTGGACGAGGTCCTTGTCGCTGATGTCCTTGATCCCTTAACGGGAGAGACGCTGCTGAAATGCAACGAAACGTTGAGCTTGGACGGGCTGGAAATGCTGCGCGAGAGAGGCGTGACGGAATGTGATTTTATCCGGCTTGACGAGGATATGGAAAACGCCTCTATTCGGGATACGCTTCTCATGGATCGCATTGATTCTGAGGAAGATGCGGTCATGGAGATCTATCGGCGTTTGCGTCCCAGTAGCCCTCCCACGCCTGAGACGGCACGAAAGTTCTTTGGCAGTTTGTTCTTCCAGGCGGATACATATGATCTTTCCGCTGTTGGTCGGGCGAAGATGAATTATAAATTGCGTCTGGATGTTGCGACAGACGTGACGGTTTTACGCAATGAGGATGTCTTAGCGGCGGTCAAGTATCTTCTGGATCTGAAAAACGGTGCTCACGATTGTAGTGTAGACGATATTGACCACCTGGGAAACCGGAGGGTGCGTTCAGTAGGAGAGTTGATCGAGAATCAGTATCGGATCGGCATGGTCAGGATGGAGAGGGCCGTCAAGGAAAAAATGAGTCTCCAGGATATTGAAACCATGATGCCTCACGATTTGGTCAACGCAAAACCGGTTTCGGCGGTGGTAAGCGAATTCTTCGGAAGCAGTCAATTATCCCAATTCATGGATCAAACGAATCCCCTGTCTGAAATTACACATAAACGGCGATTGTCTGCCCTGGGGCCCGGTGGATTGACCAGGGAGCGGGCAGGTTTTGAAGTACGTGATGTCCATCCGACACATTATGGTCGTATTTGTCCGGTGGAGACGCCGGAAGGCCCCAATATTGGGTTGATTGTATCCTTGAGCAGCTACGCCCGGGTAAATGAATTCGGATTCATCGAAACGCCTTATCGGGTTGTCGAAAACGGTCATGTGTCGGATGAGATTCGATTTTTAACGGCAATCGAAGAAGAGAACCAGGTTATAGCGCCGGCGGACACGCCTATTAGCCCTGACGGTCATTTTCTCGGAGATCTTGTTTCGGTTCGACGGGGAGAGAACTTTCTGGCCTGTGTTCCGACGGAAGTCAACATGATGGATGTATCGCCAAACCAGCTCGTGAGTGTGGCGGCGACGTTGATCCCTTTCCTGGAACATGATGATGCCAACCGCGCCCTGATGGGGTCCAATATGCAGCGACAGGCTGTGCCACTGATAAAACCTGAAGCGCCTCTAGTCGGTACAGGTATGGAGGCGATTGTGGCGCGAGATTCCGGCGCCGTTATCGTGGCAAAGCGTGCTGGGGTGGTGGAAAGCGTCGACGCCCTGCGCATTGTTATTCGCAGCGACGAGTCTGGCCGTGACAGCACCGATACGGGTGTGGATATTTATAATTTGGTCAAGTACCATCGTTCCAACCAGGATACCTGCTTCAACCAGAAACCTATCGTAGAGAAGGGAGCACGTGTGAAAACAGGCGATGTCATTGCCGATGGTCCGGCTGTCGACAATGGCGAACTGGCTCTGGGGCGTAATGTCATGGTTGCTTTCATGTCATGGGGTGGCTACAATTACGAGGACTCCATACTGGTCAGTGAGCGGATTGTCAAGGAGGATGTCTATACATCGATCCACATTGAAGAGTTCGAAACCATGGCCAGAGACACCAAATTGGGAAAGGAAGAAATTACCCGTGACATTCCCAATGTTGGTGAAGATGTTTTGCGGAACCTCGATGAAGACGGGATCATTCGCATGGGTACAGCGGTGAAAGCAGGTGATATTCTCGTCGGCAAGGTCACGCCGAAAGGCGAAACACAGCTTTCGGCGGAAGAGAAGCTCCTTCGCGCCATTTTCGGGGAAAAAGCGAGCGATGTGAGAGATACTTCCCTGCGTGTGCCGCCAGGAGTGGAAGGGACCGTTATTGATGCCAAGATCTTTACTCGGAAGGGGACGGAAAAGGATCGTCTTTCCCAGTTTATCGAAGAAGAAAGCATAGAACAACTGAGAAAAGATCGAGATGATGAAATCCGTATCGCTACAGAAACGGTCAAAAAGAAGATTTCAGAACTGTTGACCGGCAGGGTTGCCGCCGGGAAAATTATGGATGCAAAAAGACGAACCGTTCTGAAAAAAGGGGATACTATCACGGCCGAAATACTCAATGAGATTCCTCTGCCGTTCTTGCGAGAAATCTCTGTATCCGATGGGGATGAAATCGAGAAAGAGATAGACGTTCTGCTGTCGAATTTGGCGCGGAAGGAAGAGGTGGTACAAGACTACTTCGATCAGAAACTGGAAAAAATCAAGGCCAGTGATGAGTTACCCCCAGGTGTGATCAAGCTGGTAAAAATTTATGTCGCGATCAAGCGAAAATTATCAGTAGGCGACAAAATGGCCGGTCGTCACGGGAACAAAGGAGTCTTGTCGCGTGTTCTGCCTGAAGAAGACATGCCTTATTTCGCTGACGGGACGCCGGTAGATATCGTGTTGAATCCTTTGGGTGTACCATCTCGAATGAATGTGGGGCAGATTTTGGAGGCTTATCTTGGCTTGGCCGTCAAGGGAATGGGTGAACAGCTGACCCACTTGGTGGAAATGGAGACCGATTCTGACAAGATTCGAAAGGAGCTTAAGAATCTTTACGAGATGCCCGAGTTCAACGCATTTGTGGAACAGGCGCCGCCGGGGAAGATAATTGAATTTGTGGAAGATCTTAAAAAGGGCATTCCTGTAGCATCCCCGGTTTTTGACGGTGTCGAAGAGGAAGAAATCAAAAAAATCATGAAGGCTGCAAACCTGCCCGAACGAGGCCAGACGATATTGTTTGATGGCAGAACGGGCGAGGCTTTCGATCAGCCTATTACCGTTGGAATGATTTACATGCTCAAGCTCCACCATCTGGTTGATAATAAAATTCATGCGCGATCCATTGGTCCCTATTCCCTGGTTACACAGCAACCGCTGGGCGGCAAGGCCCAATTCGGCGGACAGAGACTGGGGGAAATGGAGGTGTGGGCCATGGAGGCCTATGGTGCCGCCTACTCCTTACAGGAATTCCTTACTGTTAAAGCCGATGATGTGACGGGGAGAACCCGAATGTATGAAGCCATCGTCAAGGGTGAACACACGACTGAACCGGGTGTCCCCGAATCCTTTAACGTGTTGGTCAAGGAACTGCAAAGTCTCTGTCTTGACGTCGAATTAATTGAGGAGGAGTAATCAGCTTAGTGAGGACGACAGTGTGATCGACCATTCGCAAGTGATTGCGCGTAACGATGCATCAGGAGATATAATCCGTGGAAGACGTTTTTAGTTATTTTGAGAGACCGAAAGATCCAATTCGGTTCAATGCCATAAAAATAGCCATCGCTTCGCCCGATCAGGTACTGTCGTGGTCCTACGGTGAAGTGAAGAAACCGGAAACAATCAATTATAGGACATTCAAACCGGAACGGGACGGTTTGTTCTGTGCAAAGATCTTCGGTCCCGTGAAGGATTATGAGTGCCTTTGTGGTCGCTACAAGCGGATGAAACACAAGGGAGTGGTCTGCGAAAAGTGCGGTGTTGAGGTCATTCAGTCCAAGGTGCGTCGTGACCGCATGGGCCATATCACTCTGGCCACACCGGTGGCCCATATCTGGTTTTTGAAAAGCCTGCCCAGCCGTATTGGGAGCATTCTGGACCTGACCCTCAAAGAACTGGAAAAGGTCCTTTATTTTGAATCCTGGATTGTCCTGGACCCCAAGGATACGCCCCTCAAAAAAAAAGAGCTCCTTTCCGAGGAAGATTTCAACGACCTCCAGGACCAATACGGGGAAGACGCCTTTGAGGCCGGTGTCGGAGCCGAAGCGATTCGGAAACTGCTGGAGGAAGTTGATCTGATCCAGCTTGACATCGAAATTCGGGATGAATTGAGGGCCACCCCGTCGGATACGAAACGTAAGAAACTCATCAAGCGTTTGAAAGTTGTCGAGGCACTGAAAAAGTCGGGAAATCGACCCGAGTGGATGATTCTTACGACCTTACCTGTTATTCCACCCGATCTGCGTCCTCTGGTTCCGCTGGACGGCGGACGTTTTGCGACGTCGGATCTGAATGATCTTTACCGACGAGTGATCAACCGTAATAACCGTTTAAAACGATTACAAGAATTAAATGCCCCGGAGATCATCATTCGCAACGAGAAAAGGATGCTCCAGGAGGCGGTGGATGTACTCTTTGACAATGGACGGCGCGGTCGTGCCATAACGGGGACCAACAAAAGACCCCTCCGCTCTCTGTCGGATATGCTTAAGGGGAAACAGGGACGTTTCCGCCAGAATCTTCTGGGAAAACGTGTTGATTATTCAGGCCGTTCGGTCATTACGGTTGGGCCCGATCTGCGTCTTCACCAGTGTGGCCTGCCGAAAAAAATGGCCTTGGAGCTGTTCAAACCTTTCATTTACAACCGCCTGCAGGAGAAGGGGTATGTGAATTCCGTCAAGAGTGCGAAAAAAATGGTGGAAAAAGAAACGGCGGAAGTATGGGATGCCCTGGATGAAGTGGTCCGGGAGTACCCCATTTTACTAAACCGGGCGCCTACGTTGCACCGGTTGGGGCTTCAGGCCTTCGAACCCATTCTGATCGAGGGCAAGGCGATTCAACTGCATCCACTGGTCTGCGCGGCGTTTAACGCTGACTTCGACGGCGACCAGATGGCCGTCCATGTGCCTCTCTCCATTGAAGCTCAGGCGGAAGCGCGTATTCTCATGATGTCGACGAACAATATCCTGTCGCCGGCCAATGGCAAACCCATCATTATTCCCAGCCAGGATATTGTCTTGGGGATTTATTATCTGACCCGGGAGCGTCCTTTCGCCAAAGGGGAGGGGATGATTTTTGCCGATCCGGAAGAAGTGCGACAGGCTTTGGATGCGGCCGTTGTCGAATTGGGAGCGAAAATCAGGGTGCGGATCAATGGCCTGTTCCATGACACGACAGTGGGGCGTGTGATCCTTTCTGAAATCGTACCCGAACAGATACCCTTCGATAGCATCAACAAAGTCATGAACAAGAAGGAACTCGCCAATTTGATAGGCGATTGCTATCGGACCTGTGGCGATAAAACAACGGTGCTTCTGGCGGATCGCCTGAAAGATCTGGGGTTTAAGTATGCGACATCTTCCGGTGCATCTTTTACGATTCATAACCTGATTATTCCAGAAAGTAAAAAAAATATTGTTAACGGGGCCGATCGAGATGTGCTGAAGATTCAGAAAAGGTATATGGATGGCTTGATCACGGATGGCGAACGTTACAATATGGTGATCGACATCTGGGCACAGGTGACGGAGAAAATCGCCTCCGACATGCTTGAAGGAATCGGGACGGAAGAGGTGGTCGATCTCGACGGTAAAACATTTAAAACACAGAGCTTCAATCCTGTTTACATGATGGCTGATTCCGGTGCCAGAGGGAGTAATGTTCAGATCAGACAACTGGCTGGAATGAGAGGGCTGATGGCCAAACCATCCGGAGAGATTATCGAAACCCCCATTACGGCAAATTTTCGGGAGGGCTTGACGGTACTTCAGTATTTTATCTCAACCCATGGGGCTCGTAAGGGGCTTGCCGATACGGCGCTGAAAACAGCGAATTCCGGCTATCTGACCCGGAGGTTGGTTGATGTAGCCCAAGACTGTATTATCACTGAACGCGATTGCGGCACCGTTGACGGTATTTATGTCAATGCTCTCATGGAAGGTGGAGAAATTATAGAGCCAGCCGGAGAAAGGGTATTGGGACGCGTTGCCTTGGAGGATATCCGGGATCCTTTTACCGGGGAGATCATTGTACACACCAACCAGGAGATCGATGAGGTATTGGCGGAAAAGATCGATTCTGCGGGAATTGAGAGCGTCAATATCCGGTCGGTTCTGACATGCAAGTCCAAGCATGGTGTCTGTGCCATGTGCTATGGGCGTGACCTGGCACACGGTCATCTCGTCAATATTGGCGAGGCAGTCGGCATTATTGCCGCCCAGTCCATTGGTGAACCGGGGACCCAGCTTACCATGCGCACTTTCCATATTGGTGGTACGGCAAAATTTGATGAACACTCTACACTCGATGCCCGTCACAACGGTGTGATCCGGATTATCAACCTTGAACGGGAAAGAGGCGATTTGGCTCTTACCAAAGACGGGTCCGAACTGGTTGTCATGAAAAGGAACGGCGAAGTTCACGTTCTGGATGAACAGGGGCGAAACCGGGGCAAATACACGGTGCCCTATGGCGCCCGCCTGAAATTGAAAGAGGGCGATACGGTCAAAAAAGGGGATCGGATTGCGGAGTGGGATCCATTTTCCATTCCGATCCTTGCGGAGGTTGACGGCGTGGTGAAATTCGGGGATATCACTGAAGGCAAAACCATGCAGGAACAGGTGGACGAGGTGACCGGCCTGTCCCGAAAAGTGATTGTCGAATTCAAGGGCGGCGATCTGCGGCCTCGCATTTCTCTCAAGGACGACAAGGGGAAAACGGCCAAGGTCCAGGGGACCAATGCGGTGGCCCGACATTTCCTCTCGGTCGGTGTCAACATCGTTGTTTCCGAGGGAGATAACGTGGTGGCTGGGGACATTCTTGCGAAGATTCCCCGCGAGACCCAGAAAACCAAGGATATCACAGGTGGTCTGCCTCGTGTGGCCGAACTCGTCGAGGCGAGGAAGCCCAAGGACTATGCCGTGATCAGCGAAATTGACGGGGTCGTATCTTATGGGAAGGATACCAAGGGAAAGCGCAAAGTTATGGTTATCCCAGACATCGGTGACGAAAAGGAATACCTCATCCCCAAGGGGAAACACATCAGTGTCCAGGAGGGTGATCGGGTGTCGGCCGGAGAACCCCTTATGGATGGGGTTCAGAACCCTCACGATCTATTGAATATCAAAGGTGAAAAGGCTCTTGCACGGTATTTGGTTGATGAAATTCAGGAAGTATATCGACTCCAAGGCGTAAAGATCAGCGACAAACACTTGGAAGTCATTGTTCGCCAGATGCTCCGTCGCGTCAAAGTGACCAATCCCGGCGACACCAGCTTTATCAACGATGAACAGGTGGAGCGTTACCGTTTCCAGGAGGAGAACAGGGCAGTTATAGAGCGGGGGGGGAAACCAGCCATCGGCGAGCCGATGTTGCTTGGCATTACCAAAGCGTCTCTTTCCACTCAGAGCTTCATTTCTGCCGCCTCTTTTCAGGAGACCACGCGCGTACTCACCGAAGCAAGCCTTGCCGGCAAAGTGGATTATTTAAGAGGGCTCAAGGAGAACGTAATCATGGGTCGTTTGATTCCGGCGGGGACGGGTTTGGTTATGTATCGTAAACTTGGAATTCATATGGAAGACGATGCGCAGTACGTTGAGGATCTGCCTTTGGGTGAGAATAATGGTTAGAAAACGCTTGACATTCATTGAGTGAATTGATATTGACACGGGCTTCATTGCCTTGGGTAGAGATTGGGTTTCGGGAGGAAGAATGCCTACAGTTAATCAGTTGGTCAGAAAGGGACGGGAGAGGCTTGCAAAGAAGGCGGCAACGCCGGCACTGGCTGGTTCGCCACAGCGCAGAGGCGTTTGTGTGAGGGTTTACACAACGACGCCCAAGAAGCCCAATTCGGCTTTAAGAAAAGTGGCGAGAGTACGTTTGACAAGCGGTTATGAGGTAAGCTCTTACATACCAGGAGTTGGACACAATCTCCAGGAGCACTCCGTGGTGCTGGTCAGAGGGGGGAGAGTCAAGGATTTGCCCGGTGTCCGCTATCATGTTGTTCGCGGCACTCTTGATTCCGTCGGTGTTGCGGATCGGAAGCAGGGTAGGTCCAAGTATGGAGCGAAAAAACCGAGCTAAGCGGAGACAGGATAATGCCCAGAAGAAGAGAAATTGCAAAACGGGAGATCCAAGCGGACCCTAAATACAATAGCAAATTGGTGGCCAAGTTCATCAACAACCTGATGAGATGCGGCAAGAAGAGTGTGGCGGAGTTCATCCTTTACGGTGCTTTCGATATCATCGAAAAGAAACTGAAGGAAGCGCCCCTTGAGGTATTCGAAAAGGCCGTCAACAATGTTAAACCGGTGATTGAGGTCAAATCTAGGAGGGTAGGTGGATCGACCTATCAGGTGCCGACCGAAGTCGTCCCCTCAAGAAGGGTTGCGTTGGGTATCCGCTGGCTGATCACCAACTCGCGGGAGCGTTCTGAGAAAACGATGAGAGAAAAGCTGGCGGCGGAATTTATCGATGCAGCCAACAATCGAGGCGCCTCTATCAAGAAGCGGGAAAGTGTACACAAGATGGCGGAGGCAAACAAAGCATTCGCTCATTATAGATTTTAATTTCTGTAATTTCCATGCGGATACAGTAAATTCAGGGATAAAGTAAGCTGGTTAAATCGACAACAAATCAATAAAAAAGAATCACTCAAACCTGAAGGAGGGGATTAAGATGGCTAAGAAAAAGTTTGAAAGGACGAAGCCGCATTTAAATATTGGAACAATTGGTCATGTCGATCACGGCAAGACGACCCTGACCGCCGCTATTACAAAAACCTTGGCGAAAAAGGGATTTGCGGAATTCAGGTCTTTCGATTCGATTGATAATGCCCCGGAAGAGAAGGAAAGGGGCGTTACCATCAACATCACCCATGTTGAATATGAAACGGCAAAACGGCATTATGCCCACGTCGACTGCCCCGGTCACGCCGACTACATCAAGAACATGATTTCGGGTGCCGCCCATATGGATGGGACGATTCTTGTCGTTGCTGCCTCCGATGGCCCCATGCCCCAGACCCGGGAGCACATTCTCTTGGCGAGACAGGTGCAGGTACCCTATATCGTCGTCTTCATGAATAAAGTCGATCTGGTTGATGACCCGGAATTGCTTGATCTGGTTGAACTGGAGCTTCGCGAGCTGCTGAATCAATACGAATTCCCCGGTGATGATATTCCCATCATCCGTGGATCGGCCCTGAAGGCTCTTGAAGCGGAAGATCCCGATTCTCCGAATGTGCAGTGCATTATGGATCTCATGGATGCCGTAGACAGCCACATTCCGGACCCCGTAAGGGATCTGGACAAACCCTTCTTGATGCCGGTCGGCGACGTTTTTACCATTTCCGGGCGCGGTACCGTTGTTACGGGCAGGGTGGACCGCGGTATCATTAAGACCGGTGATGAAGTGGAAATCGTTGGAATCCGCCCAACTGTCAAAACGGTCTGCACAGGTGTGGAGATGTTCCGTAAGACCCTGGATGAAGGACGAGCCGGGGACGATGTGGGTCTCCTCCTTAGAGGCACGAAGCGAGAGGAAGTGGAACGTGGACAGGTTGTGGCGAAGCCTGGTTCCATCACTCCCCACACGAAGTTCAAGGCTCAGGTTTACATTCTGACCAAGGAGGAAGGGGGGCGTCATACCCCGTTCTTCACGGGTTACAGGCCCCAATTCTATTTCAGAACGACCGATGTGACCGGTGTCGCCAACCTGCCTGAGGGCGTTGAGATGGTGATGCCCGGTGACAACGTGGAAATGAGCGTTGAATTGATTACCCCGATTGCTATGGAGGAGAAGCTCCGTTTCGCTATCCGTGAAGGTGGCAGAACCGTGGGTGCGGGTGTGGTCAGTAAGATCATTGCATAAATTTATGAATGGGATGTAACGGAAATCAATGAAAGATCAGAAAATTAGAATTCGACTTAAGGCCTATGATTACAAACTGCTTGACCGCTCGGTTGAGGAGATTGTGGAGACAGCGAAAAGAACCGGTGCTGCGGTGGCGGGGCCGATTCCTCTGCCGACGGAGATTAACAAGTACTGTGTAAACCGCTCACCTCATGTGGACAAAAAGTCGCGGGAACAGTTTGAAATTCGTACGCATAAGCGTTTGATAGACATCATTGAACCGACTCAATCTACGGTGGACGCCCTGATGAAGCTGGAATTGTCTGCTGGTGTGGATGTCGAGATCAAGGCGTGACGGCATTAAGCAAAGATCTTTCTTAATGGTGGTGTTTGGAATTTGTAACGAGAAAAATAAACGAGAGAGTGATGAAAAAGGGACTGATTGGCAGAAAGCTGGGTATGACGCAGGTGTTTGCAGAGGATGGAGAGGCAATACCTGTCACGATCATCGAGATGGAACCGTCTGTGGTCATCCAGAAAAAGACGGTGGCGAAGGATGGATATGATGCCATTCAGCTGGGATATGGGAGGATTAAACAATCCCATGTGACCAAGCCCCTTCAGGGGCATTTTAAAAACACCGGCAAGGGCACTTTCCGGTATTTAAGAGAAATGCCTGGGAATCCCGAAGAATACGAATTGGGTGAAGAGATCAAGGTGGACATATACAGTTCCGGTGAATATGTGGATATCACAGGAACTACGAAAGGTAAGGGATTTGCCGGTGTTATGAAAAGACACGGATTCGGGGGTGGTCGGGCTTCACATGGCTCGATGTTCCATCGTGCCCCGGGATCCATCGGCGCAAGTGCCGATCCAGCCAAGGTCTTCAAAGGGACACGCCTACCGGGCCAGATGGGTAATGTAAGGAGTACGGTCAAAAACCTTCAGGTATGTGCGATTCGGCCGGAAAAGAATATCATGCTGGTCAAAGGGGCCGTGCCCGGAGGTAAAAACGGCCTCCTGCTTGTCAAACAATCCATCAAATCGAGAAATAAGTAGAACTGGAGTAAAGAGCATGCCGACGGTTGAAGTGTATAATACTGACAGGCAGAAGGTGTCGGAAATTGAGCTGAGTGATGCGGTGTTCGGTGGTGACGTGAATCAGGATGTGATTTATGAAGTCGTCCGTATGCAACATGCATCACGAAGGAGAGGTACATCCAAGACAAAGGGAAGAAGCGAAGTAAGGGGCGGCGGGAGAAAACCGTGGCGACAAAAGGGAACCGGTCGGGCTCGTGCAGGAACGAGGCGCTCGCCCTTGTGGAGGGGAGGCGGCGTCGTTTTTGGGCCACAGCCTCGCACCTATTCGTTCAAAGTGCCCCGCAAAGTACGTAGGAGAGCGTTGATTTCTGCACTCAGCATGAAATATCGGGAAAATCTGATGTTCGTTTTGAAGGATTTTCCGATGGACGCGATCAAGACAAAAAAATTCAAGGAAGTCATGGACCGTTTTGGATGGGGGAAGACGCTGTTTGTGATTGATCAGTCATACCCCGTTCTCGAGATGTCTTCTCGGAACCTGAAAAATGTTAAGATGATCAGATCGGAAGGGATTAACGTGTACGATTTGTTGGACTATAGGGACATTGTCTTCTTGGAGCCCTCCGTTAAAAAGATAGAGGGGGTGTTATTAGCCTGATGGAACGGTATCGGATTATAAAAAGGCCTCTCATTACGGAAAAGAGTACGCTCGAGAGAGACGAATTAGACAAGTATACATTTGAAGTGGATCGACGAGCGAATAAAATAGAAATCGGTCAGGCTGTTGAGAAGTTATTCAAAGTCAAGGTTCTGAATGTTCGTGTAATGAATATGCGGGGAAAGAGAAAGCGCGTTGGCAGGAACATAGGGAGAACGCAAGATTGGAAAAAAGCGATCGTCAAGCTTGTACCGGGGAGCAAGATTGAAATATTTGATGGCGTATAGTTCCGAGGAGAATATAACGGATGGCGATTGTAAAGTATAAACCCACATCACCGGGTAGACGGTTTCAAACTTGTTCGGATTTTAAAGAAATTACCAAGGCAGAGCCGGAAAAGGGTTTGCTGCGGCCTATTAAGAAGACAGGGGGGCGTAACTGTCATGGGCGCATTACCATGCGCCGCATGGGTGGCGGCCACAAACGACGTTACCGGGTCATCGATTTCCGGCGCGATAAGGATAGTGTTCCGGCCAAGGTCTTTTCGGTGGAGTACGATCCCAATCGAACCAGTCGCATTGCGTTGTTGCATTATGCTGATGGCGAAAAGAGATATATTATTGCACCGGCCAAGCTGTCGGTTGGAGATCGAATTATCAGTGACGAAAAAGCGGATATCAAGCCGGGGAATGCAATGCCCCTGAAGAACATTCCTTTGGGGTCGCTTATTCATAATCTGGAATTGAAAGTCGGCAAGGGCGGACAATTAATCCGCAGTGCCGGTTCATATGGACAGTTAATGGCCAAAGAAGGAGACTATGCTCAAGTGAGACTACCCTCTGGTGAGGTGCGTAAGGTTTTTATTGAATGTCGAGCCACGATAGGCCAGGTGGGTAATATCGAAAATGAAAATATAAGCATAGGCAAGGCGGGGAGATCACGCTGGCTTGGTGAACGTCCCAAGGTGAGAGGGGTGGTTATGAATCCAGTTGACCATCCGATGGGAGGCGGGGAAGGCAAGAGCTCGGGTGGCAGGCACCCCTGCACGCCTTGGGGTATCCCGACGAAAGGTCATAAGACGAGAAGAAATAAGAGGACCGACAAGTATATTGTAAAGAGAAGGGGATAAGAAGTGGCGCGCTCAATACGTAAAGGCCCGTACATAGAAGAGAAACTTATTGAAAAAGTTAGGAAAGTCGAAGGATCGGGAAGCAAGGCGGTTATCCAGACGTGGTCGCGCCGTTCAACCATTACGCCGGAATTGATCGGACATACTTTTGCGGTTCATAATGGAAAGAAGTTTATTCCGGTGTTTGTAACAGAAAATATGGTGGGGCACAAACTGGGTGAATTTGCACAGACCCGAACCTTCTATAGCCATGCGGGGGACCGGAAAACCAAGGTTAGGAAGTGAATGATTCACTGGCACATGGCCGATATGATTGGAGTCTTTAGGGATATGGAAGCAAGAGCCGTTGTTAGATATGTCCGGATCTCACCTCAAAAGGCGAGATTGGTTGTTGATTTGATCAGAGGGAAGCGTGTTGAGGAGGCCCTTAGAATACTGGATTTTACGCGAAAGAAAGCTTCGGGTATTGTGACGAAACTACTGAAATCCGCCGTGGCGAATGCGAGCCAGAATCCGGATATCGATGAAAATATTCTGTACATAAAGAAAATATTTGTTGACCAGGGGCCGGTCCTCAAGAGATGGCGGGCCCGTGCCCAGGGAAGAGCGGCTTCGATAAAGAAGAGAATGAGTCATATTACGATTGTATTGGATGAAGCGTAGGTATTTGAGGAGGTGGAGGTTTGGGGCAAAAGGTTAATCCGGTTGGGTTACGGCTAGGCGGGATCAAGACATGGAATTCTTCGTGGTATGCGGAAAAGAAGTATGCTGAACTGCTTCACGAAGATCTGAAGGTCAGAAAGTATCTCAAGAAGAAACTTTACAACGCGGGTATATCCAGAATCGGAATAGAAAGGGCGGCCAACAGAGCTAAAGTCAATATCTATGCCGCTAGGCCCGGAGTGATTATCGGCAAGAAGGGCGCTGAGATTGAAAAGCTGAAAAAAGACCTCGAAAGAATTACGAACCGCGAAATTATTCTTAATGTGCTGGAAATCAGGAAACCGGAGATTGATGCCCAACTTGTTGCTGAAAACGTCGCTTTGCAACTTGAAAGAAGGGTGGCGTTTCGCAGAGCGATGAAAAAATGTGTAACATCCGCTCTGAAATTTGGCGCGAAAGGGATTCGGATCAATTGCGCCGGACGATTGGGAGGCGCGGAAATGTCCAGATCGGAGTGGTACCGGGAAGGCCGGGTCCCTCTGCATACGCTGAGGGCAGATATTGATTGCGGCTTCGCGGAGGCCCATACGGCGTACGGACAGATTGGTGTTAAAGTTTTGATTTTTCATGGAGAAGTATTGCCGAATCAAAAACCGGCATAATGGAAATACGGACCGGGTTTCCGGTTCTAAAACAGGCATTTCAGTTGCTGAGGGATAAACATGTTAGCTCCGAAAAGAGTAAAATACCGGAAGATGCAAAGAGGGCGTATGGGGGGCAAGTCGATCCGGGGTGGGACAATCGCTTTTGGCGAATTTGGACTGCAGGCGTCTGAGTGCGGCTGGATTACGGCACGACAAATTGAAGCGGCGCGTATTGCTATGACACGTTACGTTAAAAGGGGTGGTAAAATTTGGATTCGGGTGTTTCCGCAGAAACCCGTAACGAAAAAACCCGCAGAAACCCGTATGGGTAAGGGGAAAGGTGCTCCGGAAGAGTGGGTGGCCGTTGTCAGGCCGGGTGCTGTTCTCTATGAAATGCAGGGAGTAACGGAAGAGGTTGCCCGCGAGGCGTTCCGTTTGGCAGCACACAAACTTCCCATTACGACTAAGTTTCTCGTTAGGGAGATAATGAATGAAAATTAGGGTGATAAAAGAGCTGAGTAAAGACGAATTAGATCAGAAGCTTGGCGAGTTAAAAGAAGAATATTTCAAGCTCAATTTGAGGCATGCGTCCGGCCAGCTGGAATCGACCGCCTCACTGGCAAGCATTCGTAAGGATATCGCAAGGGTCCATACTGTTCTCAGGCAAAGGGAGGCGCGAGGGTGATGACTGAGCGAGGGAACAATAGAACCATAAAGGGAGTTGTGGTCAGTGACAAAATGGATAAAACCATTGTTGTCTTGTCAGAAAGGCTCGTGAAACACCCTATTGTACATAAATATTTGAAAAGGCACAAAAAATACAAGGCCCACGATGAAGTAAATGCCTGTCGCATCGGTGATAAGGTGTTGATTATCGAATCAAGGCCTCTCAGTAGGGATAAGCGGTGGAGAGTGCGCGAGATCCTGGAAAAGGCGAAATAGCAGTTCAGAGAGAAAGACAGTAGAGAGGTTCGGCTATGATTCAGATGCAGACCATATTATCCGTTGCGGACAATTCCGGAGCGAAACGGGTTGCCTGTATCAAGGTACTCGGTGGATCAAAAAGAAGATATGCAAGCGTTGGTGATATAATAGTTGTCTCGGTCAAGGAGGCGTTGCCCAACTCCAGGGTTAAAAAAGGTGATGTCATGAGGGCGGTGATTGTGCGAACCGCAAAGGAAATAAAAAGGCCTGATGGCTCCTACCTAAAATTTGATGAAAACTCAGCGGTATTGATAACAAATCAGATGGAACCTATAGGAACACGAATATTCGGGCCTGTGGCAAGAGAACTACGGGCGAAGCAATTCATGAAAATCATATCGTTGGCTCCGGAAGTACTGTAATGGGATGATCACAATGAGATCGAAACGAACATAAAAAATGGCGCAAGCAGATAAAAAATGAGGAAAAGGAATGCAAGAGACAGGTGTGAAGAAAGGTGACCTGGTAGAAGTAATAACGGGTAAGGAAAAAGGCAAAACCGGCAAGGTTCTTCAAATCATTAAGAAGAAAGATCGGATCATTGTCGAAAAGGTCAACTTGCTGAAGCACCACAAGAAGCCGGATGCCAAGGGAAAAGGGGGCATTCTTGAAAAAGAAGGTTCCATCCATACTTCCAATGTGATGCTTGTATGCGGTAAGTGCAACAAAGCGGTTCGCTATGGCCACAAGGTATTGGATGACAACAAGAAAGTTCGTTATTGCAGGAAATGTAACGAGATATTGGATGCATAGGTCGTGAAATTATGGCAAAGGCAAGGCTGAAAAAATACTACGAAGAAGAAGTCGTTCCGGCAATGATGAAGGAGTTTGGCTACAAGAGCATTATGGAAGTTCCCAAAATCCAAAAGATTGCGATCAATATGGGGCTGGGAGAGGCCATTCAGAACATCAAGTCGCTCGATAGCGCGATGGAGGAGATTGCTAAGATAACGGGTCAGAAGCCGGTAATTACCAAAGCGAGACGTTCCATTGCAACGTTTAAATTACGCCAGGGTATGTCTATTGGCTGTCGGGTTACGCTCAGACGGGATAGAATGTACGAATTTTTTGATCGCCTGGTTAGCGTGAGTCTGCCACGCGTACGTGATTTTCGGGGCATATCACCGGCATCTTTTGACGGGATGGGCAATTTCACGTTGGGGATTCGTGAACAGATTATATTTCCGGAAATCGAATACGATAAAATAGAAAAGGTCAGGGGGATGAATGTGGTCATCGTGACATCCGCCAAAACGGATGAGGAAGCCCGGTATCTCCTTAAATTATTGGGTGTTCCTTTTAAACATTGATAACGAGATTGTCAGAATCAAATGGATGGCTTAAGGAGCGTGGGAGTGGCGAAAAAATCATTGATCGCAAAAGCTAAAAAGGAAAAAAAATTTTCGGTCAGGGACTACAATCGTTGTCCTCTTTGCGGACGATCAAGGGCATATTACAGAAAATTCGATATGTGCAGACTTTGTTTAAGGGACCTTTCGTTAAAAGGCGAGATTCCTGGCGTTATTAAATCCAGTTGGTAGATGCAGATGAAACGGCGGAACAAAGGAGTATTCATATGGGTATGACGGATCCAATTGCAGATATGATTACGAGAATCAGAAATGCGGGTCGGGTACATTTTAAAAGCGTCGATGTATTTTCCTCACGGATGAATCAGAATATCGCCAGAGTGCTAGTCAACAGTGGTTACATCAGCGGCTTTGAGCAGAAAAAGGATGATAAAGGTCGTATCGTACTGAGGATATACTTGAAGTATACGGGAGACAAGAAACCGGTTTTTACTGACCTGCAACGTGTGAGCAAACCAGGACGCCGTGTTTATCTGGGTAAGGATGAAATACCGAAAGTCCTCAACGGCTATGGAATCAGCATTATTACCACGTCGAAGGGCGTCATGACGGATAAGGAAGCCCGAGCATTGCATGTCGGGGGCGAAGTTCTTTGTAATGTATGGTAACTGAATCAGTTCGAGTAAAAATAATGGGGTGATTTTTTCATGTCAAGAATTGGGAAAAAAATCATTGAAATACCGAGTGATGTTTCGATCAGACTGGATGGCTCCTTCGTTGAGGTGCAAGGTCCGAAGGGCACGTTGGCGAGAATCCTCCCTGAAGGGGTTGAATTGGTTCTTGAGTCGGGAAACGCGGAAGTCAAAAAGTTGTCGGACACACGAAAAGCCGGTCAATATCAGGGATTGAGCAGGACGCTGGTAGCAAACATGGTAACCGGTGTCAGCGTCGGATATGAAAAAGCTCTCGAGATTTCAGGTGTTGGATATCGTGCTGAAATTGCAGATAATCTGCTGAAGCTGGCCGTTGGTTATTCTTCTCCAGTTGAGTACAGTGTGCCAGATGGTGTCAGTGTGAAAGTGGATAAACTGGTCAATATCGTGGTGTCCGGAATCGATAAAGAGTTGGTCGGTCGTGTTGCCTCAGAAATCCGCGGTGTTAAGAAACCCGAGCCCTACAAGGGTAAAGGGATTCGATATGTCGGCGAAGTGATTCGCAGAAAAGAGGGCAAGACCGTCGGTGCCAAGTAAGCGTTGCGTACAGAGAAAGAGGGGTAAGGCAATTGTCGTCTAAGCGGATAAAAAAAATTGGGGATAAACGGGCGAAAAGAGTGCGGTCTAAAGTACAGGGGACGATGGAACGGCCGAGGCTCTCGGTTTTCCGAAGTGACCGGCACATATATGTCCAGGCAATTGCGGACGATGTCGGCAGGACGATTGTTCAAGCCTCCACCTTGTCCAACGAACTGGATCAGACAGTTCTTAAAGGAAAAAAAACCGATGCGGCCAAAGCTGTGGGAAAGGCGGTTTCCGCAAAACTGCTTGCAATGGGAATTACAAGGGTCGTCTTTGATCGAGGTAAATTCCTTTATCATGGACGCGTCAAAGCACTAGCGGAAGCTGCACGTGAGGGTGGATTACAGTTTTAGTGGGCAAATCAATAATACGCTGAAGGGAATGGCCTTGAATAAAAGAGAAATTAGAGAAGATGAACTTCTTGACAGGGTGATTGCAATAAATCGTACGGCAAAAGTGGTCAAAGGCGGGAGGAGATTCAGGTTTAGCGCGATCGTGGTTGTAGGCGACGGCGATGGATCCGTTGGTTCGGGACTGGGCAAGGCTCAGGAAGTGCCTGAAGCGATTCGAAAAGGAATGGAGCAGGCCAAAAAAAGCATGACAAAGGTGGCTGTTCTGAATAAAACAGTTCCTTATGAGGTTCTCGGCCACTACGGTGGTGGTAAGGTTCTTCTGAAGCCCGCTTCGGAAGGAACCGGCTTGATAGCCGGAGGGGCCGTTCGGGCCGTACTTGAGGTTGCAGGCATACACAACATTCTGACAAAATGTCTGGGGTCGCATAATCCGCATAATTTGGTTAAAGCGACGATCAACGGCCTCCAACAGTTGAAAGGGCCCGAAGTCATTGCAGCCCAGCGGGGCAAGGCTGTTGAAGAGCTCTAGAGGAGAAGGAGACAGGGTGTGGCAAAAATGCTCAAGATCACGCAGGTGAGAAGTTATATAGGGAGGCCGGAGAAACAGAGGAGGATGCTCCGGGGCCTTGGTTTAGGTAAAATGAATCGAACCGTGGTTCTCGAAGACAGACCTGAAGTGCGTGGTGTGATTGATAAAATACGACATCTGGTAAAATACGAGGAAGTTGAGGGGAAAGAGATATGAATTTGGGGACGCTGAGACCGCCGGATGGATCGCGAAAAAAAAGGAAAAGAGTTGGCAGGGGTTCAGGGTCCGGTTATGGCGGAACGGCGGGGAGAGGTACGAAGGGGCAAAAGTCCAGATCGGGGGGCAAGGTGCGTCCGGGGTTTGAGGGAGGGCAAATGCCTCTTTCTCGGAGACTTCCTAAGCGGGGTTTTCGGAACTTGTTCCGTAAGGAAATCATCGCCGTCAACATTGAACAGTTGAACCGTTTTGAGGAAAACACAGTTGTGGATGCTGAACTTCTTTTGAGGAGCGGTTTGATCAAGAAAACAGGCGATGCAATCAAAATTCTGGGTAAAGGTGAAATAAAAGTCCCCCTGACCGTGAAGGTTGACATGATCAGCAAGGGAGCACGAGAGAAAATCGAAGCAATCGGCGGATCTGTGGCAGAGGTCGGGTAATTGTTAGACGGCTTTAAGAATATATCGAAGATACCGGAACTGCAAAAGAGGATTCTGATCACTTTTTCTCTTCTGGCCGTCTACAGGGTCGGTGCTCATGTACCGACGCCGGGAATCGATACGGTTGCATTGGCCGCGTTTTTCGAGCAGGCCAAAGGATCGCTCCTGGGACTCTTTGATATGTTTGCCGGGGGCGCCCTGAGCAATCTGTCTGTTTTTGCCCTCGGGATCATGCCTTACATCAGCGCCTCGATTATTCTGCAACTACTCACGATTGCCGTACCTCACCTGGAAAAACTCTCCAAAGAAGGGGAGGCAGGGCGCAAGAAGATCGTTCAGTACACACGGTACGGAACGGTTATATTGAGTATCATTCAAGGGTTCGGTATTGCCGTTGGTCTGGAAAATATGGCGGGTCCAACGGGTGCATCCATCGTGATAACGCCCGGGTGGGGATTCCGTTTGATGACGATGCTTACCCTGACAGCAGGGACCGCATTCATCATGTGGCTGGGTGAACAGATTACAGAGAGAGGCATCGGAAACGGCATATCCTTGATTATTTTCGCCGGTATTGTTTGCCGGGGACCGGAAGCCATTCTGAATACATTTCGTCTTTTATCGACCGGCGAAATGGGAATATTTATCATCTTGTTCCTTTTGATCATGATGATCAGTGTTGTCGGTTTTATCGTTTTTATGGAAACCGGTCAGCGGCGGGTTCCCGTTCAGTATGCGAAACGGGTGGTGGGGCGGAAAATGTACGGAGGGCAATCAACCCATCTGCCCTTGAAAATAAATACATCAGGTGTCATACCGCCTATTTTTGCGTCATCAATCATCATGTTTCCGGCAACCATCGCAAATTTTATTCCCCATCCCTGGATGAAAACGGTGGCGGATACCTTGGTGCCGGGGCGGGCGGTCTACGAACTGATGTACGTAGCTTTTATTATCTTCTTCTGTTACTTCTATACGGCGGTTACATATAACCCGGTGGATGTTGCGGAAAATTTGAAAAAGTACGGTGGTTTCATACCTGGAATCAGGCCAGGTAAGAAAACGGCGGATTATATTGACGATGTGCTGACGAGACTAACGTTCAGTGGGGCGCTCTATGTTTCGGCGGTTTGTGTGCTGCCGAGCATCTTGATCAGTTACTTCAACGTACCTTTTTACTTTGGTGGTACGGCGCTTTTGATTGTCGTTGGTGTCGCCTTGGATACGGCTGGACAAATAGAAACCCACCTTTTGACCAGGCAGTATGAAGGGTTTATGAGGAAGGGGCGAATCGCCTCCAGAAGGCGTTGATTTGAGAAGAGGATACAACGAGGTCGCATGGTCGGTGGTCATATGGTAATATTGAAGCGGCCTGAAGAAATTGAAAAGATGCGGGCCAGCAATAGTATCGTTGCCGAAATTCTGAACGAGTTAAAGGCAAGGGTAAAACCGGGAATCACCACAAGAGAGTTGGACCGGTACTCGGAAGAACTCGCCAAGAAGAAAAAAGCGAGTCCCGCGTTTAAAGGCTATCGTGGATATCCCTTCTCGTTATGTGCTTCCGTGAATTGCGTCGTCGTGCATGGGATGCCTTCGGAGCAGGTTCTTGTTGATGGCGATATTTTGAGCATGGATTTTGGAATTTACTACGGGGGTTATTACGGCGATGCGGCGATTACAGTTCCAGTCGGGAAGGTTTCTGCCGACGCAATAAAGTTGATGCGTTGCACGGAGGAAGCTCTTTACAGAGCTATTGAGCAAGCTGTGCCGGGTAACAGGTTGGGAGATGTGTCAGCAGCTTGCCAGGAAAAGGTGGAAGCTTTGGGTTATTCGGTTGTGCGGGATTATGTTGGTCATGGGATTGGTAGACAGCTCCATGAAGAGCCGCAAGTTCCGAATTATGGTACGAGGGGCCGAGGCTTGAAGTTGAAAGCTGGCATGGTTTTGGCGATTGAACCGATGGTGAACCAGGGGACCCATAAAGTAAAGCTCCTGCAGGATGGCTGGACCGTGGTTACGGAAGACGGGGCCTTGTCTGCCCATTTCGAACACACTGTTGCCATTACCGAAAAAGGTCCCGATATTCTAAGCCGGTTACAGTAAGATGATCGTAGAAAGATGACGGAAACGGGATGGCCAAAGAAGATGCAATAGAAGTCGAGGGCAGAGTGATCGAGCCACTTCCAAATGCTATGTTCCGCGTGGAACTGGAAAACGGACACAGAGTCCTTGCTCACATTTCGGGTAAGATGCGGATGCATTTTATCAAGATCCTTCCAGGAGACAAGGTGACGGTGGAACTTTCACCTTATGATTTGACGAGAGGGAGAATAACCTACCGTTCCAAATGAGTAATAAAGAAATGTTGTTTTGTAACGCATAAGACTTTATGGTTCGTAATGCTTAAGAACCCGGGCAAAGGAGTGAGATCATGAAAGTAAGGTCATCTGTAAAGAAAATATGTGATAAATGTGTCATCGTGAAAAGACATGGTGTTTTGCGTGTTATCTGTGAGATTCCAAAGCATAAGCAGCGTCAAGGTTGATTTGCCGAAATAGGAGGAGGTTATCAGGTGGCAAGAATTGCAGGAGTCGATTTACCAAGAAATAAAAATATGGAAATTGCATTGACCTACATTTATGGTATCGGCAGGTCAAAAGCGCGGGAGATACTTGATAAAGCGGGGGTCAGTTATTATACCAAGACGGACAACCTGGCGGATTCAGAGGTGAGTTCCATTCGAGGTATCATTGACAAGGAACATAAAGTAGAAGGTGATCTCCGGCGTGATGTGTCCATGTCAATCAAGCGGTTGATGGACATCGGGACATATCGTGGTCTGCGTCATCGAAAAGGTCTTCCTGCAAGGGGTCAGAGGACGAGAACAAATGCTCGGACAAGGAAGGGTCCCAGAAGGGCCATTGCCGGAAAGAAGAGATAACAAAACTGATTCAACGAGATTGATCTGGAGGCAGTATGGCGAAGCCGGTTAGGAAAACGGGAAAAAAGAAAGAAAAAAAGAACATTCCGGAAGGAATTGCCCATATTCAATCGACCTTTAACAATACGATTGTGACGATTACGGATCTGGGAGGCAATGTTATTTCTTGGGCCTCTGCGGGGATGCAGGGTTTCAAAGGTTCCCGAAAAAGCACCCCCTTCGCGGCCCAGATGGCGGCAGAAGATGCGGTCAAAAAAGCTAAAGAACATGGTGTGCGACGGGTTCAAGTCTATGTCAAAGGACCTGGGTCTGGCAGGGAGTCTGCGTTAAGGTCCCTGCAGTTGGCGGGATTGACAATCAGTCTAATTAGAGACGTGACGCCCATCCCCCATAACGGCTGTCGTCCGCCAAAGCGAAGAAGGGTTTGATAGTTTTTAATATATTAAATAATATCAGAAACATATACAGCGGATATTTCAATTAATGTGTGAGGGAGGCGGTCTTGGCAAGATATTGCGAGTCTGTGTGTAGGCTATGCCGTAGGGAAGGGTTGAAGCTATTTCTCAAGGGAGATCGTTGTTACGGTGAAAAATGTGCGTTCGAGCGCAGAGGTTATGCCCCTGGAGAGCATGGCCAACGCAGGAGAAAACAGTATTCGGATTATGGATTGCAACTACGGGAAAAACAGAAACTTAAAAGAATGTACGCAGTCCTGGAGAAACAGTTTGCCGGTTATTTTGAAAAGGCGGACCGACAGAAGGGTATCACCGGTACAAATCTGCTTCTATTGTTGGAGAGAAGATTGGATAACATGGTGTTCAGGATGGGATTAGCAAATTCCAGGGCGGAAGCGCGCCAGCTTGTGAGGCACAATCACTTTCTCGTGAACGGGAAAAAGGTTAATATTCCTTCTTATCTGGTAAGAGTTGGTGATGAACTCTCGGTTAAGGAGAGCAGCAGAACCGTTGTCCGGATACTGGAAGCGTTGAACACTGTGGATCGCAGGGGTGTCCCTCAATGGTTGGAACTGGATAAAGAGAACTTCAAGGGAACGGTAAAGATGTTGCCGGAACGTGAAGAATTGGTCATGCCGATTCAGGAACAACTCATTGTAGAACTTTGCTCGAAATAACAACAATTGAATGTGAACTAAACGGTTTCGAAAACCCAAAGGCCAGAGGAAGTAAACCATGCTAAAAAACTGGTACAATTTGATCAGACCCAAGCGGATTGAAATCGATGGGTCCACCCATTCGGAATCCTATGGCGAATTTACGGTTCAGCCGTTGGAGAGAGGGTTCGGTACGACGCTTGGGAATGCCCTAAGAAGGGTTCTTTTATCATCCATTGGTGGGGCCGCGATTGTCTCAGTTAAAATCGATGGCGTCCTTCATGAGTTTTCAACGGTACCTGGGGTGAAAGAAGATGTAACGGATATTGTGCTGAATCTCAAGGGCGTTCGCCTGAAAATGCATCAAGAAGAGCCCAGAACGATCTATATTGACGCCTCCGGTGACAAGATCATTCGGGCAGGCGATATCATCACAGACGGCACGGTAGAGGTGCTTAATCCGGACCATCATATTGCGACCTTGTCGGAGGGTGCCACAATGAAGGCCGAAATGGTCGTTAATATCGGTCGTGGCTATGTCCCCGCAAAAAAAGAAAGGGACCCGGACCAGTCTGAGGGCACCATTAATGTCGATGCGATATATTCCCCCATCAGGAAGGTCAAATATACGGTGACCTA
>Ga0172382_10000504_pt1 | contig 73628 bp, 81 predicted proteins | sample Leawel138RmetaG_FD_122245 | JGI IMG/M metagenome (GOLD analysis project Ga0172382, IMG submission 122245) | Leachate microbial communities from a municipal landfill in Southern Ontario, Canada - Leachate well 138R metaG | ecosystem: Engineered > Solid waste > Landfill > Unclassified | place...
GATCAATGCGCGCGAATTGCCTGATAACTTTTTCGATAGTTCCCAATACATATGATAATGTGCCTAACGTGCATAACCACTATTCCTTAACCTGGTTTTGCCATCTTAGTTGCGGAAGTGCTGAGCTCAAACATCCTTTGCTTTAGTAAGTCTCGAAACCCCTGTAAGATGGACTGATGGTCTTTGTCTTTATCATCCACTAAGTTTACCATCTGATAAGGATCGTTTTTGTTATCAAAGAGAAATTCTGCTCCATCAACGTACATGATAGCATAGGTATAGCGTTTGTCGCGCAGAGCTCGCCATTCGTAACCATCTTCCCACGCTGCAGTACAACCCATGCCTTGCATATAGGCTGCTTCAGGTTCAGGACCAGCTTCTCCCAAAATATAATGGCTCAGATCCATGCCCTCAACTGTATCAGGGACACTTAGACCCATAAGAGGTAGAAGCGTCGGCATGACATCCGGCGTGTTGAGACATACATCACTCACTTGACCTGGTACGTGATGTCCCGGATAACGCAAAAGAAACGGTACACGAATTGCTTCTTCGTAGAAAATGTTCTTTGCTCGTCGACCATGGGCACCAAACATTTCACCATGGTCCGAAGTGAAGACACAAATCGTATGATCACGTAACCCTAAGTCGTTCACGGCTTGAAGCAACCTACCGACATTCCAATCGAGGTTAGCTGTCATGGCATAGTAAACGCGTTGCCACTCATCCAACTGAGCGCGTTCAGCCGGATTGAGTCTAGCCCAAGGGTCGGCGTAAGGATCGTTCTCAGGTTTATAGTTAGGGGGAAAACCGAACTCTACATCCCGAAACATATCGTAGTATTGCGGAGGAACGTTTTCCTTATTCCAAGGATCATGCGGTGTTCCGTAGGACAAGAAAAGAGCGAATGGCTTGTCCGAATCTCTATGTCGTCTAAGTTGTTCGATGGCTAGATTGGTTTGCACATCGGGCTCATATCCTTCAACAGAAATGGGTGCGGGTGTATCGTGGTAGTATCTTGCCGTATAGTACTCATGCCAAAAGTTGTAGGCCGCCCAATAGCCATCAAATCCGAAACGATACAGGCCTGGAGGAGCAAATGCATTCTTTGGATCCCGATGGTTCCCCAATTCGTTTGCCCACAGATGCCACTTTCCGATATAAGCGGTATTGTATCCACCATCGCGCAAGACGTGGCCGAAGCACTTGTGGTTCGGATTTAGGCGAAGCTCATTGATGACCATCCCCGTGCTGCTGGAGTACTTTCCGGTAAATACGGAAGCTCGATACGGTGCGCAAACAGGACTTCCTGACACCGCATTACAGAAGTTGATACTCTCCCTGGCAAGACAATCAATGTTCGGTGTACGAGCACGTGCATTCCCTGCAAATCCACATGACGAAAATCGCAATTGATCAGCGAAAACATATATTAGGTTTGGGCTTTCCACACACTTATGATTCACTATGCCAATCCTTTCCTTGATGATATACAATCGATAGTGCAACGCGGTCCCAAGCTTAAGCACCATAGTTGGCATGAAAATAGTCAACTTCATGAATGCAGAGTCGCCTTCTGTGCAGTAATTTATTCCTTTCCATTATACCGCACTGATTGAAACGAATAACTACGTTCACCTTGCTCAGCTCCCTATTTAACAGAAATTGTGTCGACTAAACACCTGATATCGCAGTCCCCGTTACTCCATTCGAAGTTGCTCTCAACGTGATAACCTGGCTAGCAGTCCTCTGCAGTATGCTCGCACTCACAACTTGGTTCTGCATCGTACTCTAAGGACTCTCTTCCGTAACCACAGATAGGACAATAACCTTTTTCCAAGGCCTGTTTGCGTAGCTCCAATGGGCCATAGCAAACTCCATGTATGAAACCTTCCTTGAACCCGACTCTCCGCCCAAGGATGTAGCTGATCAGTATAGCAAAAAAGAGCAGTATAATCAGATATGTAGTGGCCATCTAGCTCAGCCTTTCTGGAGGAAAGTCCCCGGGTTGCCAGAGGTTGATCACTACCATAAGAAGCATTGCCCAGACCGTAACCATCCAGTCTGTATACACCCCAAGAATTAAGCAAAACCCACCAATAATCATGGCCTCGCCGAATCCTAATCGTTGAACCAGATTATCCCCCTGGTCAATATCCTGGTCTATGAGATCATCTAGGATCTGTACACAGGCAATCACGGCAAGGGAATTGAGTACCCGAACCCAGGGTAATAGCAGAAACTGAACAAGCATTAACACTAGGAATTCCTGGTACCCCACTAGATCCGTTGGTAGGCGATCCAATGGCGAAAATGCCATTCCCAAACAGTACGCGCTAAGAAACAAGGATACCGCGATGGAGGGTGCTCCCAGACTACCTAGAGCTAAGGCAACTAGGGCGTAAGGCAAGAGCCCTTCTTTTAGTACATGGTATATGTTTCCGTGCAGATCAAGGTCTTTGTCCAAATAGTCGTCCATCATCTTCACACTAACTCCAGTGGCCACGACCGCAGCCCCTACTCTAAAGAACTGACCTCCAATACTATGCATGTATGGCCACAAACCGTCTCACCTCGGCAAATCCTTGTTTTTTCAATGCAGATATGGGAATGATTGTCTGCCCTTGAAAGGTGGCTTTGATGCGTTCTAGCCCAAGGGCGGCACCATGCAAGTCCATTTTGTTGGCCAAAATCACATATCCTCTTTTTAGACGGGCATATTGGCACAGTTGTCGATCCACTTCGCCAATGGCCCCGTCGCTTCCATCAATGCCAACTGAGGATGCATCGATCATATGCAAGACTACCTGGGCATCACGAATTGCCGCAAGGGTTTGGGCCATAGCAGCTCTAACCTGAGGATTAGCATGAATGCCCTCAATCAACCCTGTACTATCTAGCAAAATCAGCTGTTTTTCGCTTTTCCCCTTACGTAGACGGATAGTAAAGGCTTGAAGGCAACGGGTCTGATGGGGACTAATACTAGTCAGTGAATCGATTGCTTCGTCTTTACGGTATATTTGTACGTGGGCACGACCTTCGGGATAGGTTGATACGATCTCTAGGTCATTAATACCAAGGTAATCAGCGAAATTGATCGCAAAGAGGGTTTTACCTACGTTCGCTTTTCCTAGGATAATGCATTGACTCATTGAGTCACCGCCTCGCCAAGATCCTCTACCGTAATCAGCATTAGATCCTCTCGGGTGATGCTTTCTTGTTTAACCAAGCGAACCGCCTGGCGTCTGATGGCTCCTTCAATCAGATTGCGAACCGCCCGGGCATTGCCGCTGGTCTGCTGCTTATTGATTTCCTCCGCAAAGGTCCAAAGCCGAGTTTTGGCGGAATCGCTCAGTATATACTCCCGCTCCTTTAGCATAAGTTGGGCAATCTCCATTAGTTCCGCAGGTGTATAGTCCGGAAACTGAATATGCAGCGGAAATCGGGAACGCAGTCCCGGATTGGTGCGCATAAACCGGTCCATTTCATCACGGTAGCCCGCTAGGATCAAGATCAACTCGGATTTGTGGTCCTCCATGGCTTTAACCAACGTATCTATGGCTTCTTTACCGAAATCCTTATCTCCCCCCCGTGCTAGAGAGTAGGCTTCATCTATAAACAAGATCCCACCCATGGCTTTTTTGACCTGCTCTCTGGTCCGTTGGGCAGTGTGTCCAATGTACTCCCCGACTAAATCAGCCCGTTCTACTTCCACTAGGTGCCCTTTAGATAATACATTCATCTCCCGAAACATCTTCCCCAGTATCCTGGCTACGGTAGTCTTTCCGGTCCCTGGGTTTCCCCTAAAAATCATATGCAAAACTAGGCTCTTACAGACCAAACCCTCTAGCTCGCGTCTTTGTTGGATCTCAATAAAGGCCTTGATCTCCCTAACTAGCACCTTTACTTGACTCAAGCCAATTAGCTGGTCTAGTTCATCCATGATCTCTGTTAAGGTCTCTTGTTTAGGTTCTTCCTTTATCTGTGGCACTACAATGGCCCGCTCCCACTGGGACAGGCGGGATAAAGCAGTGGTTGGTGTGAGAATACCTGCTTCAACCAAATCAAAGATCTGTCTTGGATCCGAAGGCTGGGTAATGCGTTCTTTCATCGGACTCTCTCCTAGGTATAAGCTAGATCCCCTACTTCTGATCAGTATACGCACAAGACGCCCTGGGTGTTACCGTTCCCCCGGCATAACTTACCACAAATTTCTGAAGGATTCATTATAGGTAAAATCGAAATAATTACGAAGTATTTGATTCAACAGTGAAATGTTGGTATTGAGGAGGGTTCCATCCTTGAGAAGAAGACTCCTATGCTTGTGTATCGGTGCCCTAGTTCTAACCGGTTGTCAGTTTGTGCAAAACCCCGGTGCAGTATCAGTTATTGGCCGCATCCAAGATGGGGTAGCGGGCACCGCTCTAAACGGATATCTAGTAATCCAAGACGGCCAGGGTCAATGGCTAACCGAGCAGTCCATCAGCGAAGGGTACTTTCGTGTTACAGGACTGACTCCGGGCATCTACAGGTTACGATTCATTGTCGACGGTTACCAAGAAAAGACTGTGGAGATTAGCTTGGAGCAAAATACTTATCTTGATCCTATACAACTTACCCCAACCACTCCATCGAAACCGGATCCATCATCTCCTTCCCTAACCATTGTACTAGATCCTGGCCATGGAGGAACAGATCCCGGAGCAGTGGCTTGGGACGGACCTCGTATGGTGCGAGAAAGCGATATTAATCTGGCGATTAGCGAAATCCTTGCTTCCCAGCTGCGTTCTGCAGGTCACCACGTGGTCATGACTAGAACCTCAACAAACAATATAGAAAGAACTCTTTCTGAACGGGCGGCGATGGCCGACTGGAACAAAGCAGACCTGTTTATCAGTATCCATGCCGATGCCAGCCCCACTAATCCATCGGCCCGGGGCAGTAATTCTTACGTTTACTGGGGAGCACCCCAAAGGACCACAAGGCTTGCCTATCTACTCCAAATACACCAGGAGCAGACCACCGGTCGCAGTCCCAACGCGCTAGGCCGAGTGATCCAACGGGGATTTACCGTCACCCATCAGTCCCGGCCAGCAGTGCTTGTGGAAACCGGCTTTATGACAAATACCCAGGAATTGACCCTTCTGCAAACCCATAGCTTTCAAGAGAAAATCGCCCAGGGCCTGTTCCAAGGGATCATAGCTTGGGCAAGGGAACAAGGGCTAATCTTCTAAGCCCTTGTCCTGGTTATCATTAGTAGTTCCCTTATTCACTTGGCGGTAAGAATCGCGGTAATCCGGACAAAAAGAGACCACCCCCGGTGCTGGAAAGTTGTCCTTGTTCGAACCTCGTACCAGGCTTATCCGATAGCGTGCAGTACCTGGTAAGATGGATTTTGCTAATAACAACGGGCCTAGAAGCGCTTATTCACTTTCCGATACCGGCGATAATCTCTTGGACAAAGGGCGGCAACGTGAAGGCCGCTTCGTGTATCGCCGGGGTATAGTAGCGGGTGGCGAAGGGCAACTCTTGTCGGATCGGTCTTGTGGGGTCATACACCTTTGAAGCGATGGAGAAGCTCCATAGTCCATTGGGATATGTGGGAACATTGCATAGATACAACTTCACAATGGGAAATACCCCGCGTAAAGCACCTTGCACCCGCCTGATCGCTTCGGGTTCGGTCCATGGCGATTCGGCCAGCGTCACCAAGATGCCATCGCTCTTCAACGCATTATGCACTGACCTATAGAACTCTTGAGAAAACAAACCCACAGCGGCCCCAACGGGATCAGTCGAGTCCACAATCACCACATCGTACTCTTCCTTAGCCTGGGCCATATGCTTAATCCCGTCCTCAATACGGACCTTTGCCCGAGGATCGTCTAGGCCACAGCTAATCTCAGGCAAGAACCGCTTACTCGCTTCCACCACTGCCCCGTCAATCTCGATTAGCCTGACCTGCTGCACCGATTCGTGTTTGAGTACCTCCCGTACGGTTCCTCCGTCCCCACCGCCAACTACGGCAACGCTCTGTGGGTTGGCATGGCTGTTCAAAGCCACATGGGAAATCATCTCATGATACACGAACTCATCAACCGTTGTAGTTTGTACAATACCATCTAATAACAACACCCGTCCAAACTGATAGGTATCCACCACGTCAATCTGCTGGAAGGGACTTTTCTCCCTGTAAATTGTCTCTTTCACCCTCAGGGACAATTTAAGGTCGGCAGTCTGCTTCTCAGTAAACCAAAGCTGTGTCAATCACTTCACTCCTTAATATCATTGGGGAACAGCTACGAAAGCACATCCCACCCTTTGTACTTTGTATTCTTGCGTTTACTCTGATTTCTGCAAGTTCGAGTTCCCGAATCAGGAAACCCTCCCAACACACCATTTCGGAAACCCAGTGCTTGGTTTCTTCCTTTGTACACGTCCGGCCCATCAGGAGTGATGAGCTAGTACTTTCCTAGGCACTAGGTAAAAGAGAGCCCGGTATCGGGCGCTGAAGGTAGTATGCTGCTGACGCGAACCAAATGCCGACTCCCGCAGTCAACAAAAGGCATCTGGCGGTGTTGTTCCTTCGGCAGTCGGGCCACCAAAGTGTATGTCCTTGGCGTAGTCAGCATTTTCTCTTTCGTTACGAGATCTTTCTCTGCAATTCTTTATCAAAAATACCTCGTCTAACTTCCTGTGCGGTATAGTTCGATGTACCAAACTGTTCCAGGATAATACGGCAAATATCCCACGGGTCCACATTATCGCCACAGGTAAAAACATCTAAGGCCGCGTATCCATACTCCGGCCAGGTATGAATGGCTACATGTGATTCGGAAATCACAACAACACCACTCACTCCCTGTGGACTAAACTGATGGAAGGCAACCTCTCTTACATCAGCACCGGCTTGGATAGCGGCCTCTACTAAGACCTTCTCCACCATCTTTAAACTGTCTAAAGTTTCAAACCTGCAACCGTAAGCTTCACATAAAATGTGACGCCCCAGAGCATTCGTCATTTCCCAGCCCCCTTAAGTATGAAATTGCAAATCTGCTTCAGAACAGCAGGACAGATATATTCTAGCAGTTTTTACCCAGAAGTCAAGAACCATTTGCGTTGTCTCGTGCTTGCTCCTGCAAGCTCCCCTTCTCTTTGAAATACTAGCCGTTCCATACCAGACTAATAAAGCAACTGCCAGCCCTGACAGATTATTCAGTGCAGGACTTTGGTCTAAAGATCACGAATAGCAATCTGTAATTCTAACTACTTGGAGGGAACGCATTGTTCGAGATCAAGTTAATTGAACGACCACTTCTGGATACCGCCATTGCCGCTTTGTACATATCTAAGGGGAATGAAGACAACATATTTGACGACTCTGGGCAGGTCATTATTGACGACAAACGTTTAGCCGCTTTAGAAAAATGGGGATTTGAAAAAGGCCACAGTCAATTGCTTAAGTTCGTAACCTGGTCATGGCTCATTACCGGGCTGGGACGGGGCTCTTACGATGATCTTCGCACCCACGGCACCTTCTCCACCTTCATTGCCAAGAGTACCCGCTACTGTAAGACCTTTCAGGTGGCTCCCTGGTATGCAAAACACTATACCGAAGATGAACTCCAAAGGGATCTGACTACGTTAAAGTTTATTCAGAAGCTGGACAGTAAGCCCGATGTAGTCCGAGGACATTTTCCTTTAAGCGTTGACACACCGTTTATCATTAAGACCAACCTTCTGCATTTTTGTCATATTATTGAGACTAGAAAGGATCACGCCCACCCTGAGATCATATTACTCTTAGGAGAGCTACTTGATGACCTAGCTCGTTCCTGCAACGAAGGTACTTGGATTGCGGAATGCATCGAAAAACACGTATACAAGCCCTGCTAGTTAAAAGGAATCGAGTAGGTGAAATTGATTGCTACTCGATTCCCACGGACACTCAAAACTAAGGTTGTGCGGTCAGCAGGATTGCTCTGTCATGCAGTCGTCAAAGTCGATGACCGCCGAACAATTTCAGTTCCACCCTTTGTGTGTCACCCGATCTTGGCGGGCATGGGGCGCCCCTTTGGCAATAAATGTTTGACAGCAGGTTTCTATGCTAGTATCCGCTGGGGTTGACACTGTAATTGATGATGCTGGGGACTCGTAGATGTCAACACCACTATCTACAATAGCATCGGAGGTCACAATAATCTGGGATGCCCGGCAGATATTGCCTTGGGTCCAGTAATGACAATTGTCGACACTACACCGAATCCGTTCGTCCATGGTACCCCTCCTTTCCCGGTAACGGTCAGTAATAATCTAACCATTTGTGGGTATTTTAATCTCGGCGATTGCTCACCAAGGAAGGAGAGGGTTACCAAAGGTACCACAAGGACAACAATCACTAGTCCCCTTGGAAGCGCAGAAATGAGTCCACAATTAGGGCCACCGCGTTCTCGGTACCACCGACCTCATCGAGGTCGATCCACTGGATGCGGGGATCCCGCTTAAACCAGGTGTACTGACGTTTGGCATACCTGCGGGTATCCCGTTTAAGCAGCCTGACTGCCTCATCAAAGGAACACTCACCGAATAAGTAGCGCCACAGTTCCTTGTATCCTAGGGCCTGCATACTGGTCACGCTAGGGCCGTAATCCATGAGGCTTTTTGCCTCTTCTAGTAAGCCTGCATCGATCATCTGGTCTACCCGCTGGTTGATTCTTTCATAAAGACGTGGTCTTGGCATGGTCAATCCGAAGAAGCAAGCCCGGTAACGGGGATTTTGCGCCTTTGCTTTTTCCTGATGGAGCGAGATAGGTTTTTTCGTATCATAGTAGACCTCTAAGGCCCGAATCACCCTTCTAATGTTGTTCGGGTGAATCTTCCTTGCAGCCACGGGATCAACTTGGGTAAGACGCTGGTAAAGTAGGTCCGGACTGTTTTCGGCTACTTTCTCCAGACGACGACGGGTTTTTGTATGACTCTTGTCAGGGAACAAGAATCCATCAACAAGGGCGGTAATGTATAGGCCTGTTCCCCCGAGGATAATAGGGATCCTACCTCGACGGGATATGTCTTGGATGACCACATCGGCCAGTTCCTGATAAGCCGCGGCGCTAAACTGTTCCCAGGGATAAACCACGTCGATTAGGTGATGTGCAACATCCGATTGTTCTTCTTTTGTGGGCTTTGCTGTACCGATATCCATCAGTTTGTAGACCTGCATCGAGTCAGCGGAGACTATTTCACCACCAAGCCTTTTGGCCAGCATCAATCCCGTTTTGGATTTCCCCACTGCCGTAGGACCCACAATAACTAGTAACTTAACGCCGGGCAAAGCTCTTTTCGACCTCCTTACGGGACAGCTCAAGAATGGCTGGTCTCCCATGGGGACAAGTATAGGGGTTTGCTGTTTTTTTGAAGTTTTGCACTAGACCTTGCATCTCCGTCGGCTGAAGCCTATGATTGGCTTTAATGGCAGCTTTACAAGCAATACTGCTTAGGGCCTGGTTCTCCCAATCGTCCTCCTCCTCGATTTGCCTGAGAATCTCCTCCACGGTGGCTTCAATCTCCCCCGGAGATGTTCTAAGCATTTCCAATGCCACAGGAATCTCCTGTAGTAAAAAGGATGACTGTCCGAAGGGCTCCACCTTAAATCCAAGCCTTTCCAGTTTTCCACGATGCTCATTGATTAATTCACCCTGTGCTAAGGGCAGTTCAAGGGGGATTGGGACCACTAAAGCCTGCCTTGCTAGCCCTGAGTCCACCGACGCCGCCCACTGGGTCTTTAGTTTATCGAAGTTGATTCGCTCCGCAGCAGCATGCTGGTCAATTAACCAGAAGCTCTCCTCATCAGCCATAAGAATATATGTATCCCAGAGTTGACCAATAATGTGTATATCCTCTACTACAGACTCATCTTGAATCCTAGGAATGCCTTCCCAGGACGGCGTATCCGCCATGCGCTCTTGCCGGGGAGTATAGCGAGTAGCAGTTCCATAGTCCATCGCTGCTTGGGTCTGCTGCACCGGTCTTGCTTGATGATATATCGGTGTCCGTTCGATCTCGAAGGGTTGAATTAGCTGGTTTCGCTTGAAAACCCCTTCCAGCGCCGTAATAACCAACCGGAAAATCATGGATTCATCCTTAAACCGGACTTCCGCCTTGGCGGGGTGTACATTCACATCCACTAGATCCGCCGGTACACTCAAGTTGAGAACCACCACCGGAAAGCGTTTGGTCGGCAGAAACTCACGATAGGCCTTCTCGACAGCGGCTAAGATCAGCCGATCCTTAACCCATCGGTGATTGACAAAGACTGTTTCGTAATTGCGGTTTCCCCGGGCAATCTCAGGTCTCCCCACCAAGCCTGTCAACCGGTAAGGACCTAGGCCCTGTTCCACCCACAGCATGTTCTCCGCCACTTCGGCACCATACACCGCAAGTACAGCGTCTTCCAGCTTGCCAGTGCCCTGGGCTAGCAGCACCTGTTCATCATCCATCACTAGCTTAAAGGCGATCTCCCCGTTACTTAGGGCTAAGTTGGACACCAGATCTATAATATGACGTCTTTCTGTGGCAGTAGTCTTAAGGAATTTGTACCGGGCCGGGGTGTTATAGAATAGGTTGTTCACCATAATGGTGGTACCCACAGGGTAAGCCTGATCCCGGTGGGCAGTGAGCTCTCCCGCCCTGAGTTCCAGGAAGGTACCGATTTCCTCATCCACATGCCGGGTCAACATCTGGATATCAGAGACCGCAGCAATGCTAGGTAGCGCCTCCCCCCGAAAGCCCAAGGTCTTAATACAAAACAGATCCTCTGCACCAGTAATCTTGCTTGTGGCATGGCGCTGCCAGGCTAAAGGGGCATCGGCGCTCCGTATTCCGTGCCCATCATCCTTGATCTGAATCAGTTCCTTCCCGCCTTGCCGACAAGTAATCTCTATCCGCCCTGCCCCCGCATCAATGGCATTTTCCACCAACTCCTTGACCACAGAAGCCGGTCTTTCCACCACTTCGCCCGCGGCAATCTTATTGGAAACATCAGTACTTAGTTGCTCAATTCGTTGACTCATTGTTTTCCTCCAAGGGTACGCCTTGCCATCTCCTGTAGCCGGAACAATGTGTTTAACGCATCAATGGGCCGCATCTGGTTTAAATCCAAACCGCTTAGTTCCTCCACCAATGGATCCCGTTGGTAAAACAGGCTAAGCTGCGCCACTGGTTCACTAGCTGCCGCTACTTCCTTACTGCCCGGGGCCTTCCTCTCCAGGTTCTTCAGCAGCTTCCCCGCCCTTGTTAGCACTTCCTCCGGCAACCCCGCTAGACGGGCCACCTCGATCCCATAGCTTTTGTCCGCACTTCCGGGTACTATGGAGTGCAGGAACACCACCCTTTTTCCTTCCTTGGCCACGGCTACTCGGAAATTCGCCGCCCGCTCTAGTTTGTCTGTTAGCTCCGTTAACTCATGATAGTGGGTAGCAAAAAGTGTCTTAGCCCCAATCCGGGAATGAATGTACTCACTAACGGCCCAGGCAATGCTTAAACCATCATAGGTAGATGTTCCCCGGCCAACTTCATCAAGAATGATCAGGCTTTGCTCTGTTGCATTGTTAAGGATGTTGGCTACCTCGGTCATTTCCACCATGAATGTCGATTGCCCTGTCCCTAGATCGTCTGAGGCCCCCACCCGGGTAAAAATGCGATCTACAACGCCGATGTGGGCTTCATTTGCGGGGACGAAACTGCCAATCTGTGCCAGCAAAACCGCAAGGGCCACCTGCCGCAGGTATGTACTCTTTCCTGCCATATTCGGGCCAGTCAGAATAACATACTGTTGTTTACCATTGAGATCTACGTCATTGGGTACGAAGGTCTGGTTCTTTAGAAGTCTTTCCACCACCGGATGTCGGCACTCTTTTAGTGTAATCCGGTCACTATCATCCACCACCGGACGGCAGTAGTCGTGTTCCACCGCCACCTGGGCAAATCCAGTCAACACATCGAGCTGGGCGATAACCGCGGCTGTATGTTGGATCCGGCTTACTTGCTCCGCAACCATGCTGCGGATCTCCACAAAGAGAGTATACTCAAGCTCCATGAGGCGTTCCTTTGCACTGAAAATCTGAGTTTCCTTGCTCTTCAGCTCAGGGGTAATAAAACGCTCACTATTAACAAGGGTCTGCTTGCGAGTGTAGTCCTCGGGAACCAGATGCAAATTCGCCTTGGTCACCTCAATATAATAACCAAATACCCGGTTGTGCCCCACCTTAAGAGATTTAATCCCAGTCCGCTCTCGTTCCTGTTGCTCAAAAGCGGCCACCCAGTCATCCCCTGCCGCGGCTAGGACTCTCAATTCGTCAACTTCAGCATTGTACCCCGTCTTGATCAAGTCGCCTTCTGTAATACTAACCGGGGGATTGTCCCCAATGCTGGTTTCCAGGAGTCCGTGCACGTCCTCTAGAGGATCAATGGTCCCTCCAAGGTCAGCCAATAGGCCCCCTGCTTCCATTAGATTCGCGATGAGGCTAGGCAGTTGTTTTAGGGATTCGCAAAGACTTAACAGATCCCGTCCGTTGGCAGAACCACAATTGACTTTTGCCGCTAACCGCTCTAGGTCATAGACCCTTCGAAGTAGGGAGCGGACCCTCTCCCGCAGGCCCATATCCTGAACTAACTGCTCCACTAGTTCCTGGCGTCGATTAATGTCATCTTGATCAATCAATGGCTGATTAATCCACTTGGCGAGGGTTCTTGCCCCCATGCTGGTTGAAGTTCGATCAATAGCCCATAGCAGGGAGCCTTCCTTTTTCCCCTCCCGCATGGTCTGGGTCAGCTCCAGGTTACGTCTGGTAGCCCGATCCAACAACATATGTTCCGCTGTATTATACACCCGCAGTGAGGTAATATGACCAAGGCTCTGTCGATGGTTATCCTGTACATATAGTAACAAGGCACCTGCTGCCGTAACTAGTAGGGGTTCATTGCCACATCCAAATCCAGCGAGGTTTTGTACTTCAAAGTGATCTAGCAAAGCCTGTTCACCCCGGCTACCACTAAATAGCCTGGCTTCATCCACACTAAAACGTCCCCGCCAGTTCGGCGGCAAAAGGTCCACCAATCGGTCCAAGGTCTCCTTGCTATCTACCAATCCTTCGGCGGGGTTAAGTCGATAGAGTTCATCTATTAGCGTCCCAATCCCCATCGATTCCTGGATAGAGCAGGCCGCGTACTCCCCTGTGGAGACATCTACATAGGCAAGTCCGAAACCTAAGCTGCTGCCACATACGGCGATCAAGTAATTGTTCTGGTGCTCATCTAACAGTTCTTGCTCATAAATCGTACCCGGTGTGACCACCCTAGTTACTTCCCGCTCCACCAAACCCTTGGCTTCCTTCGGGTCCTCCACCTGATCACAGATGGCCACCTTGTACCCTTTCTCCATCAATTGAGCTAGATAACGATCCACAGCGTGGTAGGGAACACCACACATCGGGATGCGATTGCCCTTGCCGCTTTCCCTAGAGGTGAGGGTGATCTCCAATTCCTTTGACGCCAAAACGGCATCATCACCAAACATCTCATAAAAATCACCCAACCGGAAAAACACTAAGGCGTTAGGGTGTTGTTGTTTAATCCTATTGTATTGACGCATCATTGGTGTACTCATTCACATTTCGCCAGAGGATCCCAAGCCCAGTCAAGCTGGCGTTCCTCCCTTCAAAAGACCCTTCCTTAGCACAGGATTCAAGGCTCAAAGATCACCTAGACGGCCAACTCATGAAGATACTATCCAGCAATGTTGCCAGTCAGTCTTTAAAGCCGTACCGTCTCATGTCCATGCCCGGATGGCCTTGTTCCTTGAAAATATAATTTTCGTTAGAGATAGATGAAAATCCTGCCAAGTGATCCACTCAGTAGGGGAAGTCTTCAGGAAGGGCCTCTTCTTCCCAGTAGGGCTTACGACCAATAACCCGGTAGATCTCTTCTTCAACATTTTCCACCGGGCGAGATAGGTCTGGCAGCTTGGTGAGGCTTTCCTGGGTCACATAGGTATAGACCCGGTTATCCTCTATGTCACGTACGGCGTCACTAGGGACGATCAGATGCTTGCCACTTTCCTGGCAGTAAACGATGAAATAACGGATGGTATACATGTCAACTTCTATGATCTGACGGACAATCCGTCCCAACACACGCCCCTCAGCGCTGACCAGTTCCGACTGCCACAGATCACGGTTTTTTGTCTCTAAAAGCCTTCGTTTCGCACCAGTCTCCTGGTTCATCAATCGGCCTCCTCTAAGGCACCCTCTAGGTGCCAAGTCCCTGCACCTACGACTTTGATCACAACTTCCTTTCCCCACAGGTTTTGGTCACCGGGAAATAGCACAAGCTTGTTAGTCCGGGTTCTGCCCGAAAGCTTTTTAGCATCGTCCTTGCTCGTTCCTTCGACCAAGACTGTTTGTCGTGTACCAATTAGCTTTTGGTTCTTCTCAAAGCTAATCTGATTCTGCACTTCGATCAACCGACTAATCCGATCTGACTTGACTTCATCGGGTACCTGCCCTTTCATCGCAGCGGCTTTGGTGTTTTTTCGGGGTGAATAGATAAAGGTAAAGGCACTATCAAATCTGATCTGTTCTACGGCGGATAGGGTATCCGCAAAATCCTCCTCGTCTTCTCCGGGAAAACCCACCATCAGGTCCGTGGTCAGACTAATCTGGGGGACCTCGCTTCTTATTCTTTCCACCAGTTCCAAATAGTATGCCCTGGTATACCTGCGGTTCATCGCCTTCAGAATCCGATCACTTCCTGCTTGTAGTGGCAAGTGCAAGTGCTCACAGACCTTCTCCAGTTGCCCTAAAGCTTTAATCAATTGGGGTGAGCAGTCCTTAGGGTGACTGGTCATGAACCGAATCCGGCAAATCCCGGGGATGTCATCTAATGCCCCTAGCAGATCCGCAAAGGAAGGCTGGCCCACAAGGTTTTTCCCATAGGAGTTGACATTTTGCCCAAGCAATGTGATCTCTTTAATCCCCGCATCGGCCAGTTGCTTGACTTCATCTATGATATGCTCCACCGGTCGGCTCCGTTCCCTACCTCGGGTGTAGGGAACTATGCAATAGGTGCAGAAATTGTTACAACCGTGGATCACATCCACCCAAGCCTTAAGTTTATCCTCTCGGAAAGTAGGATGAATGTATACTCCATCACTTTTATCCCAAACCTCAATGACTCTCTCCCCGGCAAGACAGCGTTTTAACAGTTCTGGCAAACGGTGGATGTTATGGGTACCGAAAATGAGATCCACATGGGATAACCGTTTGATAATCACCGGTAGCTCTGCACTTTGCTGAACCATACAGCCACAAACACCGATCAAGCGACCGGGTTTTTCCCTTTTCCAAGCTTTTAGTCCACCTACTTGCCCGTAGAGCTTACGTTCCGGATTCTCCCGGACACAACAAGTGTTATAGATCACAAGGTCAGCCTCATCAAGTTCTTGCGTAAGAGTATGACCACATTGGATTAAGTAACCTGCAATCTTCTCAGAGTCATGAAAATTCGCTTGACAACCTAGGGTAACAGTCATGAATTTCAACTTATACTACCCCCATTTTATCTTCCCTGCAATCGCCAACTCAATCGCCGTGCAACCTCTTGAATGGTGGGTTCTGCGTATTGGAAAAACATTTGAAATCCCGGGCAAAATACGTCCAAGTTCTTCTGTCCTGAGTGGACAGGTTCCTTGCGGCGGCGACAACCGCCATGGCACAGATAGTACCAACGGCATTTCCTACAATCATCATGTATAAGGTCCAAGGAGGAGCGAACGAATTCCTTTGCCGCAGGTGACCTGCTAAGCTCCACCAAGGAAGCTTCATTGATGTTTCCCATATACCAGGCATCGCTGACATAGAAATCGCAAGGATAAACCCCACCGTCGGCCTCGATCACAAACTGAATGCTACAGTGCCCCTGCTGGTCGCATGCTTCGGGAGGATAGCCTAAGGCCATTTGAATCAGGTTATCAAAATACCTAATACTAACAGGCCGGGTGCTTTCTAGGTCCTTTACATATAAGTTAAACAACACACACAAGAATCTACCATAGTCCTCGGCACTCAAGGAAAAAGACGTCTGTTCCCCATCTAAGGCATCCAAACAGGGAATAAACTGCAAGTAGTTAAAGCCTTGTTTTTTCATGAAATTATAGATCCTTTGGGGATGCCGGGCTACGGTGGAGTTTACCACACTGAGAATATTAAACTCTACTTGGTAACTCTCCAGCACCTGGGCAGCGTTCATAACTTGTCCAAAGGTACCCCGACCATGGATATCCTTACGATGCAAATCATGGATCCTCTTCGGGCCATCTAATGATAAACCAACCAGGAAATCATGGTCTTTCAAAAACTTGGCCCACTCTTTATCTAGAACAATCCCATTGGTCTGCAGAAAGTTCTTTACTTGCACACCCCGGGGTCTGTATTTCTCTTGTAGCTCAATCAGTCTCTCATAAAACGGTAGACCGGCTAGGGTTGGCTCTCCCCCTTGAAACGCAAAGCCGCAGTACCCGTCAGCAAACTCAAAAGCCCTTTTTACCAAATTCTCCAGAGTCTCTATCGACATGGTCCCGTAGTTGGGTGTTGAGCGCATGGCTGCAAGCGAATGGTAGAAACAGTAATCACAGCGCAGATTGCAGCTACTAGAGGCCGGCTTAATTAGTAGATTAACTGCAGGCATCCTAATCCTCCCTAGCGTTTGTTCCGTTCAATACTGCTCCCACCCCCAGGTCCAGCTTGGCCCCTTCTGCCAAACTGATGCCGGTGGCCTCTGCCACCACTAGGAGGAGAGTAACGATAGGTTCCTCCGGACACCCGCAACGCTTTTCCATCAATGATAGCATTGGCTGTTTTTTCTCGGGCACTGGTTAGAATCCTTTGAAAGGTGGCGCGGGATATATGCATGCTTGCCGCACAGGATTCCTGATCTAGTTTTTCCACATCCTTCAGTCGCATAGCCTCTACTTCTTCAACGGTCAAGACAATCTCTTCTAGTTCCTTGGCAGGAATACCCGCAGGTTTGAAATAGGTAGCATGGGGAACAAATTCTACTCTACGAACTTTTGGCGGTCTAGCCACAAAATCACGTCTCCAACTGAGTTCTCTACACGCTAATTATACTGCGTCTGTGCTCCCTGGTCAAACTCACAACCAGATCCCTGCCAACAGGATAAGTCTTCCCCATACAACAATCAAGTCGTCGTATATACATGCTAACACGCCGACTCTCACATTGGAGAGAGCAGAGAAGATAACTGGATATGATCTAAGTATGCTATTTCCGCCATGGAACAACCCAATTAAGTACCATCACACCTTTTCCTGGAGGTTATGGAGCCTTCTGGTACCCAGACTGCTGTGTCTATCATCCGATTACTAGACTACCTTCTAATAGAAGTTCAAACCATATGATTCACAATAGCTAAGCAGCTTGAACGGAGGGCGGGAAAACGTTGCCCACACCCCTTGTTTCCATGAAAATTGCATACCCTTAACCTAGGCTATTCAGAGCGGAGATAACCGACGTTCGGACCCACTATGAACCAAAAGACACCTCCACGCTGCTTTGTAAGCAACGCGCCTTGGACTGGCGACCAATTCCAGGGTATCCCATTGCCAATTACTTAGCCTCTCAGCAACATACGTCCGCACACCATCTAGCCTTTCAATAGTAAGGATAACGTCCTTATACCGTTCCCCCATAGTTCTCTATGACTGTTTTAATCTGGTCAAACTGGGCATCGTCTATCACCACGGTCAACAGATAGGTAGGTCCAAGCAGATATGAACTACTTAAGCCACTCTCTGTTGTCTGAGTCCCGTCTAGAACGTCAGCACTACCTACTCCTTCTAAAGAATTAATGCCACCACTGAATAAACCACCTCGGTAGCGCATGGGATCTTGTTCATAGAGACTAACTCGATCCAAGCGCACATCCAGGATGCCCTCCTCCTGTAATCGCTGTAAGGCCGCCGCCGCGTTGTTCTTTGAACTGAAGTAACTAAGAATGGATTTTTGACCTGCCACCGTTGCATCCTCCTTCCTTTAGTACTATAATTCCCAATAGTGGAAGAGTGGATACCACAGGCTAGGTGTTATCGTTGCCCAATTTGACTAGTTGCTGCTTGAGGTCCCCACACTTACCACAGGACTTTTCTCTGTTAACGGCGAATTAACAGATAACTGTAGTAATTAAAGGAGGTCTAGGCAATGCGCAAATTCACCTTTGCTGCAATGATGCTTGTAATTGTATTAACCCTATGTTCTACTTTAGCGGCCGCCGCGGTCCGCACCTATCAGGTTAAGGCCGGTGACACGCTCTACTCAATCTCTTTGCGTACCGGGGTCTCTGTTTCAGAGCTTATGCGTCTGAACAATATTACCAACCCTGATACGCTATCCGTTGGTCAAGTACTAGTACTCGACCAGGGACTTCCCCAAAACGGACAGACGGGCAATGACGACGGGCTTTTGGGGAGTCTGTGGAGTTGGACCCAAAACTATGGATGGATCGGTATCTTTCTCCTTCTAAAGTCCGTGGGGATTCTCTAAGACTCCGACGACAGGGCTTTTGCACGCCCTGTCATCCTTCTTTACTTTTTTCTCGGCATAAAAGCTGGTAAATCGGCACATAATCTAAATGAACTTCCAAATATCCTACTTTCAAACGAAGAAGGGGGAGCCTACATAATGTCCTTTGGAGAGGCGAATCAGACTTGGTCCACCAAGGAACTAAGCATTATTCAAGACTGTGTCCGAGAAGCGGTACAACAGGGTCTACCCAAAGCCGATGGATTCCGTAAGGCCCATGAATTTCTGCCCAATCGTACCTTAGCTGGCATTACAAACTGCTACTACACTAAGTGTGTGAAAAAGGAGCAAACACCGGAGCAATCGGAACCAGCCATGGAGATCCTGAATCTTTTGCAGGATCTTAAAGACCAGCTTAGCGACGTTGAGGCACGACTAAGCAAACTGGAAGGTCACCATGGCAGCACCAATTGGTCTCAGGTACTCAGTGACCTTGCTACAAGTCTGCAGGACTATGACAAAGTCAAGGAAGAAACGGCCCAGTTACGGGAGCAACTAGAGCACGGTTTAGATACAGAATTGATGGAGGAGCTTAACGAGATTTATCAACGATACTGTATTCAGCAAGTGATGAGCCTTCAGGAGCTGAAGACAAGATTAGGGAATATCCTCCAAAGGGACAAAAGCCAGCAGGCCTCTTAGGCAAGCGGGCTTTGCCCGCTTAAGGCCCTGTTAGGCACGCTTGGGTATACTCCCTTTTGAACTAGTTTTTCTGCAAAGACTGCAAACTCCGATAATCATGACTATTAACCATCTCAATAATCTCCTGGTTGAGCACCCGCACAAAAGTACCCTTCATCCCAAGGGATCTTGATTCGAGGATGTTGGCCGAACGGAGCTTCTTCAGAGCATTGACAATGACCGATCTGGTAATTCCCAATTCAGCAGCAACCTCGCCAGCAACAAAGAAACCTTCATAGTTGACATCTAAACAGGTGAAGATCTTCTGCAATGTAATAATTTCTGAATACGATAGGGCTTGTAAAGCCTTTCGGGCCTGGATTCTAGCCCTCAATTTGCTCTGCTCCACCCCTGCCAATTCCTTGCCCAACAATAAGCCCAGGACTCCCCCCATGTATTCCGAGATCAACTCATGCTTTTGCGTGATCTTATTAGGCAAAGACACTACACACAACGTGCCTACGGCAGTACCCCCATACTTCAGTGGATTCACTAGAGTATCTTTGCCGGACACCAATTCTTTATATACATGGATACTAGCATACTTGTCGAGCAGTTCTAGAATAGTACCCTCCGCTACCCATTGTTCTTCCACCAAGCTGATATCATCTTGCTGACAGAAGCCTAGTAGGTTACCTTCATCGTCAACTAAGTACACGTTGCACTCAGGAACAACCCGTCCAAATACTTCAACTAATTGATCATAATTAGCAGGGAGTATTTCAGTGTGGAAGTAATCAATGAGAGGGCGCAGATATTTCTCCATGGGACATCCCCTCTCCTATCATGACCTAGTTTTCCAGTCCATCTGTTCCCAGCTGGCAGAACTAACGGGCACCTCCTTACGCTGGAGCGACGCCCTTACTACTATGCATAAACCCCACCTGAACGTGAGGGTTCTTTACTGCATGCCTACCACCACATGTAACGAAGCCTAGATATGCCCTTTAAATACCCCCCTGCCACATTCATTTTTTACCTCCGCATACCCTAAAGCGCAGGCCTCACTGATCCCGGTTTCCTCAACGCTACAGTACGCGTAACTGACCCAAGTATCCACTGTTAACCTACAGAAACAACTTTTGCCAATATAATCTCAGTTTACAATTTTTTTCTTCTAAATTATACCTGTAATATCCTTAATTGTCAACTAACGACGGAGCCGTTAAGCGGACTGAGGCTCAAGATCACACGTCTTCTAGTATCTCCTCCCGAATAAATCGTGCCTTTGCTCGATTCCCTTTAACCTCCACCACTCGATATAGTCTATTGTCCCCGGTAATCAGTTCATCACCAACCCGCACCGTTACCTCTGTATACATAAGGTACTTTGCATCGACCTCATCAACGATTACGTAATAGGGTGGCCTGTTAATTGGATTAGGAGGGATTTCCTCTATGGGCAAGACTCCCCCAAGAAACAAAGCTCCAAAAAGCAAAATGAGCAGGATTATGGAAAATATGAAGCGCTTCAACACTTTCTACCTCCCACTTTATCCTGCCCATTTGCTTGAGGTTCAATGTGTTACTTTATCAAAGCTATAATCAAGCTTAGCACTGCCACTAATTGCATGGTCTTGACCTTACCTTCCAGGGCTTCCACATGAGCATTACTAGTCTGACGATAACTAGTAAACTGCTGAGTTAAGTTCTCCAACTTATCCACTAACTGACTTTCACTGATCCGGTAACCGGATACGTGGGCGGCAACTTCCTCAGCTAGATTAGTGTTCAAGTACTCAATCTGAGTACCTAGATCCTCCACCCGACTGCTTAGGCCTTTAATCTCCATCTGCAGCTTTGCTTCCGATCCAGCAAGTTCCTGGATCCGGCGCCGCTCCATTGTCTCTAGATTGCTTGATACATTGCTGTCAAGTTTTTGGTGATCCGCAAGCAATGATTGGAGATCGCTCTCGAGAACATCGTACTTTTGTGAAATAACCTCCAACTTGGCAGTTATACTACTCTGACCGTCTTCAAAGTCGGTACCAAGTAGGCCTAGTTCCAGTCTTGTCTCCGCAAGTTCCTGCTTTAGTACGCCTAGTTGTCCCTCGAGATCAGCCAATTTTGCACCTTGATCACTAAGTGCACTTTGGTGTTCAAGAAGGCCTTTGTTGATCCTCTCATCTTCCCTTTGCAGCGCCGTAATCGAATCCTCCAACGCAACCAATCGCTGTGTAAGAGTAGCTTCTGCGTTGGCTTGCCGCTCGGTTAGTCTTTGGTGATCATCGGCTAGCAAATTGAACCGATCTGTCAATTCCCCAAGGAGCTTCTCCTGTTGACTTAGGGCTGCCTGTTGTGCTCCAGTGTATTCCTGCAAAGCTGCTAACACCTGATCCCGTTCGCTTAGAGCCTCTTCAATCTTGTCAATTTCCCCCTGAAGCTGTGAGGTCACCTGCTGCAAATTGGTCAAAGCCGCATCTTGTTGCTCCAACAGCGAGCCATGTGTGGCAAGCAAATCCTGCAAAGCCAACAGGGTCTGCTTGTGTTCCCCCAAGGATAATCCATGGGTTGAGAGGGTTTTCTGAACGGTGTCTAGGACCTTATTATGTTCCTCCAACGACTTGCTTTGGGCATCAAGCATTTTCTTAAGCTCATCCCTGGTTCCACTGAGCTGACTGGACAAATCTGGTTGCAGGACCCCCACAACATCCTCCAGAGTATATAAATTAACCTGCAACTCACCTAGTATTGCAGCTGTCTCCTCGGCATTTCGCCCCAAAAGCTCCCTCAATTCTCCTAAGCCATCGGTCAACTCCAGGATCTGCCTTTGACGATCCTCGATTTCCTTCTGCATCAAATCATCTAGCTGGGAAAGGTTTAGATCCATCTCCAGCGATCGTTCTTCTAGTTCGCTAATTCGCCAGGACATTTCCTTGACTGAATCCCGCAAACTGGTGACGTCCGCTTGTATCGAGTCCACCTGGCTGTTCAAGCTAGCAAGGTCACTTTCGGATAGCCCCAAGCGAGTAGCAAGACCGGTATTCTCCTCTGTCAGAGTCCCCATCAAACCTTCAAGACGATTTAGGGCTTTTTGAACGTCGTCTGCATACTGTTGTTGCTGGACATTTAGCTTCTCCAGTCCACCCTGGAGATCCGAAGTGCTAACCCCCATGGCTACAGCGTTGTCTTGGAGCAATGCCACATCCTGCTGAATTTTGTCTACTAGCTGGGTTTCCTGGCTAAACTCCACTAATAGGCTGGCGACCGTCGTAGAAATAACCGTTAGCTCTTCTTCTAGTTGACCCTTTGTCACCAGTTCCCTTTCAATACGCTCTTTAAGCTCCACAGTTCTATTATCTAAAGCATGGATCCCCAAAAGGGACTGATTAATACTCTCATCTAGGGATACCGTAAGCTTCTCCACACTTTCCATGCGGTCAAGGAGCGCTTGGCGATCCTCATACCACCGGACTAGATCCTCACGGAACTCCGTAGACAGGCGTTTTAGCAGCACTAGATCTTCCTCAGTAAGTCCAGTGGGATCCTTTGCCGCCTTCTCAATCGCAGCAGCTATAACACTGGCTAGAGTATACCGGTCAACGGAATCATTGCCCCGGAAGGTCCCGTCTTCGAAAACAGGGATAATGCCCGCATCAACAAGCTGTTTGATCGCATCGTAGGCCCAGTGGCCAGGATCTACATCCTTAAACTGCCGAACCTGTGCTCCGCATGTGGCGGAAAATGTTAAGATCATTACTACTAGGACCAATACTCTCTTAGTCCGCATAATCAAGCTCCCCCTTACCGGAATCTATTTACAAAACTAATGTCAATTCACCGGTACCATAGTGATGGTCTGCGGAAGGGCCAATACATCGACTGGGTTACCCGCACCATCAATTACCTTTACTTCTTCCACCGCTATCTTTGTCGTCCCCGTTCCAACAGCAATAAAACGCAGTCGCACCAAGCTCCCAGAGGTGTTCCCTATGGCTCCGAGGGGGCTTCGGTCCCCTTCAATGCTCACAACACCATCAACGATGTTGTTCTTCAGCACAGCCCAGTGAAGCGGTGTGCGTCCTCCCTCACTCACATCAGTAAAGAGGGTGCCCCGTTCAACACCACCGGGCAGCAGACTCAACATAGTTGGATCGTAGGTTACAGACACCCTACCACCAAAAAAGCTTCCAATATCGTCTGCCATGACCTCCACTGTAACGAAGTCCCCTGGCGCAACTTCTTCACAGCTGTTTACGTAGACCTTAGGAAGCAGATCCTCAACATAGAGTTGGCCCGACAGCGTGGCATTGGTCGCATTGGAGGCTCGTCCCACAAAGGAATAGAAGTAACGAATCTTTCCTTGGTCATCCTTAGCCTTGTAGGCTAGATTAGGTCGCACAAACCAGCTAAGTGAAACCGACTCACCCGGCGTAAGGTTGCCTAAGTATTTCTCCTTCGTCTCCTTGTTTGCTAGCTGCAAAGTGGGACCGGTGAAATCAACCCAGACATTGTTTGCCACAAATCCCCCGTTATTGGTAACAGATACGACCACTTCATATAGACCTACTCCGCCGGAAAATCCCACAAGGCGCGGTGGTTGGGCCTCAACCTTCAGTCTTGGTGGTGGAATAACGGTAATCCCCCGGGTAACCGAGTTGGGATCGGTATTAAACGAACGGAGACGTACCGTGAAGAAAAGCTTATCCCCTGCAATTTGTGGATCAGGCTTCACTAACCAGTAGGTTTGTACCGTATCATGGACCGGTAGATCCCCTAATTCCTTTTGCAGTGAACCTGATTGTAACGTAAGCCCCGCTGGCAGCTCAAGGGTGGCCACAACATCCTTAGCAGTCGTCCGTCCGGTATTCTGGATATAGGCAACAATAGAGAATGGCTCTTCGTCTAAAGAGGGTACAACACTGGCAGGTGCTGTAACGCCCAGTGAGAGTTCCCCGGGTGCAATGGTGATGCCCCCTAAACCATAGTAAGTAACGTACTCGATCTCCTCACCCGGCCCGACGGTAACTGGATCCCAGAAAAGCGCCATGGCACTATCTTGTTCCCAATCACCAGCCCGGGTAAAATCTCGTCCTGGGTAAAACTCAAAATCCCACGGGCCATCGGCCAAGTCGCCCCAATTACTAAAGTACACCCGATCAGGTGTGGTGATGTCTGCTCCACTGAGGGTACCCTGAGCCATTACAGCCGGTTCAATCAAGGAATCAAATGCTTGCCAAAACTGAGGCATATCATCGGATGAGTAGAAGGTATCACTCTTTATCGCCTCATCCCCAATTCGGAAAGGTGCTCCGTCATTGGTCCCAAGCATTGTATCTAACATGATTCGTAGCCCCAGCCTTATTGGATCCTGCCCCTCATTAACCACCTGATATGAAATCCGCGCCGTATCCTCCAGCCCCGTGGTTGAACTTCGGGCAAAACTTAAAGTCTGGGTGACTAATGCGTCTGGAAAAGCATAGGTGGTAATGATGGCTTCGCCGTTCTTGTCAATACGCGGACCATCAACTAGGGCCCCGAAACGGACATCTCTGCCGCCCCGGCGATAGGATGGTCCTCCAAAGACATAATCAGTTCCATTAATCTGGACCGTCGTGTATGAAGTACGCGGCCGTTCTTGCCCAAAGAGTAGTTGCTTATTCTGATCATCCGCCCTAGTGGGATCACCCCCCGTAGTACTTAAGGAAAACCTTGCCATGCCCTCCTCGGACAGGTTAACGAGAATAGCAATGTAGTCGTTCTTAAGAACCAAAGTCTCCGGTAAGTTATCCCAAAAGGATGAACCATAGACCGCAGCTGTAACCATCAGAAGAAACACGCAGCTAAGTAGCACAACCTTACGTGGCATTCAACTAACCCCTCTTTAATCATATTCGCGGTGAATCACTGAGATATTCAAAGTGAATCAACTCGGGTTCATGCAGTTTTGGCATGGAGAAACCGTCTTTTAGAGTGATCAATTCGTAGATAAACCTGATGCGCACCAAGTAGCGTGTTTTTCGCTCCACAAATTCCCATCTAAGTACGGTTTGCAGCGCGTTCTCAGCGAATCTTGCATTACCCGATGAACTATGGATCCTGGCATCCTGCACCTTACCGCCTTCGACGACCACTTCAATATCCACAATATCCTTGCTAATTGGGTCAATCGCCTTAGTCGGAACCATCCTGTAATCAACCACAACTTCTCCAAAGCCAGAGGGTACAGGCTCTTGTGGCGCTGCCGAGGTGACATCCCCGACAACATCGGTAGTCCCTTCGTCCACTGGTGCCTCTTCTACAACCGGCTCCGGTTCTGGCTCTGGTTCTGGCTCAGGCTCAGGCTCTGGGGCGATGGGCAAAACGAGTTCGCTCGTTGATGATGAAACCACATCAGGGGCCTTTTCCTGAACTGGTTCCGGGACTTTCGTCTTCGATGCCGCAGGCTCCACTTTGGGTTTCTCCGGCAACGGTGGTACGGGATCCGGTTCTGGCGCCTTCGGCGGAGGCGCTACCTTCTTCTCCGGCTCCTTCGGTGGCGGAGTCTCCTCTTGTTTTGGCACTGTCTGTGCTTTTTTCGGTTCAGTTTTCTGCACCGGTGACTCAGTTGCTGTCTCGGGAGGGCTCGGTCTTGTGTAAGGCACTACATAAAGTAAAGGAGACCCCGTGGCCACATTTCCCGGGGTTTTGCTTTGCCATCGAGGATAGACACCGATAAGCACGGCATGCAACACAATTGATACTACAATATACTTACCAAGAGAACTGTCGTCCCCGAACATTATTATCACTCCCACACTTTATTCTTTAGGGGCGACCGCGAAGCTGAACACATGTCCTCCCACAGCACATATCTCATCAACAACTTCAATGACTCTCTCCCAGGGAACGCGACGATCTGCCTCAATCACCACTGGCAATTGAGAGTTGTCCTTAATACGCCTTGCTACAAGGTCCTGTAGCTGTAGCAGAGATACCTGTTGTCGATCCACATATAGCTTACTATCACGGTCAACGCTAACAACCAAGTACTCCACTGGTTGGGTGTCCTTGGTGTTCGCCTGGGGGATATCAATGGTTATTCCCGCAGGATTTGTCTTAAAGGTAGTAAATAGCATAAAGAAGACGACCAGAAAAAACATGACGTCAATCATGGGTACAATCTGTACTTCTATACGATACTTTCTTCTTCGTTCAAACAGCATCGGGCTCACCTGTATCCTCCGCGTGTAGCGGATAAGTAAACGAATTATATCATCAAGATGACTTACCGTTTATAACCTTGATAAAATCAATGAATTCGGTGGCACGCACATCCATATCAGCCACCAAGCGCTCAATTCGGGTGGAAATAAAGTAATGAAGGACCACGGTGGGGATGGCAACAATCAATCCTGCCGCAGTGGTAATCAAGGCCTCTGCTATACCGACGCTGAGTAAAGCTGGCTCAGCAATTCCCTCTAAGGCACCAAGAATGTTAAAGCTCTTCATAATACCTGTAATCGTACCGAGCAACCCAAGTAACGGCGCAATGGAGATAATTGCATCGAGCATGGGCAAACCCCGTTCTAGCCTATAAATCTCCTGCTGTCCGGCAGCCTTCATATACTCCCGAATCGTCTCCACATCACGATCATAATTGGCAATTCCACTACTTAATACCGCGGCTGATGGACCTCTAGCTTTCTTTGCCGCTTGCATTGCCTCTAGTGGCTTGTCTTGCCCGAGAAGAAGCTTGATCCGTTCGATCAAATCCCTGGTATCCCATCGACACCGAGCAGTATAAATCAATCTCTCCAAGCTAATTGCCAATGCGATAATCGAGCAAAGCAAAAGTGGGACCATGACCGGTCCACCCTTAACCAGGATATCCACCATGTCCAAATCAACCTCCGCGCCAACAGCTTGCACTCACGTCAAGAACGATATCTTGCTAACAGTAGGTTCCACATCCATTCGACAAATTCCTGCTTTAATCTGGTGTATTTTGCAGTTCCCTGCACATTAAGCAAAAAAGGGGTGATAGTATTCCTGCCCAGGGGAATACGCCTTGTCCTCACTGTGACGGTGCATGAAAACCACGGAAAATCAGCGTTACACATTCATGAATTTCCAGTAGCTAGTCTTCTTGAAAACAGCATGATCATGTGGCAACGACATCCTTTGAACACCGCTACAGTTAGGTGGTCACTGCACTTCAGAACATTAGGTTACATTGCCCCGGCGAAACCACCGACTAAGCCATGCCTATCGTCACCCTTGGGAGCAGTAGGATTTATGGCCAAGGCCATCAAGGAGGCCACAGAAGACAAGCTTCGCCAGAATCAGGTTCCTTGGATGGTTGCCTATATAATATGTATAGAACTTGTTGCATCTAAGCCAGACCATCACTAACAAATGCCTTCAGGGATGCAAATATCCCGTGGTCACTCTAACATCGGGCAGACCCCTTGGACTTTGGCAATACACAGCACCAAAACCAGGTAGCTACAAGTACCCTGGTGAAGTCTTTCCACAGAGCCGTGGGCTTACCTGTTTGACCTTCAATAGCCAGCACATGCAGTAATCGACTAAGTGTCCTTAAGTTAAGTTGGGTGGAAGTAGTACTTCAAGTAAGACTAGAATATCTTGATCGCAGTTTTAGCCACTCCATATCCTCCGCCCGCAACGAAAACGGACGAATTTGTTGGGGTTTCTACCGGTTCTGATGGACCCCGATCGGCAGCCCCACACGACGTCTAGCAGCATTCCCTTCCCCGCCAATCAGATCCTTAACTGGGGCTGGCGTAAAAACGTTTACAAATCGTATTGACGACTTTTAACCAATATGGTAATATTAATGAAACACAAGTGAGAACGCTACGCGCACACCAAGTCCTACCTGGGTCCACGAACACCTGTGTCCCACTATTGGCTGCGTTCCTCAGCTTTTCTTTCGCTCTCAATAACTTCAAAGAACTGGCAAGAAAGCACACCGAGTTGCCTAGTTTTGAGCGGAGTTATGTCCAAATCGGATAGAATTTGTATAGGGGGAGGATTAAGTTGGAAAATAAGCACGTTCTTTCTACCCTTGATGAAAATACTTTGCGCGTCCTGAACTGTATTCTCATGCAGACTAGTCCAACTATCACAAGCTTGATGGAGCTTACGGGTATGCCCCGGACCACTTTAGCCCGGAATATTAAGGAACTTGTTGATCTTGAACTAGTCCAACAGGAAAACACGGACGTTACTACGGTGGGAAGACCACCCGTATTGTTCTCCGTTAACCCCGATGGTGTACACATGGTCGGCATCGAGTTGTCCCGCTCTAACATCCGGGTGCTTATCTGTAACGCTCTACTTGAACCAGTTTGGGTTTGCGATTTAGCCATTGATGCAAAACGCAATGCTTTGGATGTCTTCCGTTCTGTGACCGGGCTTCTTGAGGAACATCTTAGGGAGCGACCAAAAGAGCGGTTGATCGGCGTCGGTATTGGTTCGGTCGGCCCACTGGATCTTGAGCATGGGATTCTGCTGAACCCCTCTAGTTTCCCTAATCCCACCTGGCAGAACATCGATTTGAAGGATATCTTCGAATCCAAGTTTGAAACCCCTGTCTTTATCGCTAACGGCGCCACTACCGCCGTTATGGGAGAACATGTCATCCATGCCCCCCGGGGAGTGCACAGTGTCATTTATATCAATATCGGGGTGGGGATCCGCTGTGGAATCATCGCTAAGGATATGTTACTAAGCGGCGACAGTGATACCGAGGGTGCCTACGGACATATGATCGTCGAGCCGGGAGGACGACCCTGTCACTGTGGAAAGTTTGGCTGCATCGAAGCGATTTCCACTGTTCCGGCAATTGTTAATGCCTTTCGCTCCGAGATCCGCAAAGGTCGGGATAGTTACCTGATGAGCAACATGACCCTAGATAGCATCACCTTCAAGGACATTTGTATCGCAGCGGACAACGATGATCCTCTGGCTGTTCAGGTTCTACAAGAGGCAGCCAACTACATGGGAATTGCCATCGCCAATATTGTGAACATCCTGCACCCACAAATGGTTGTCCTCGGAGGGATGATCTCTGACACATCCGATCTTTATTACCGCGAGGCAGTCCGAACTGCACAGCGCATGCTCTATAACCCGGGCCATCTCCGCTGTGCCTTCCGTCGTCCTGCATGGGGTCACAATGCAATTGCCGCCGGAGCAGCCGCGTTGGTCCTCTCACACTATCTACAGAAAGGAGTGTAACCATGGAAGCTGTACAGACACAGGCTAGACGAGATCGGCTGCAGCAGGTATTCGAGATATTTGCAACTTTTTTCAAGATTGGTTTTTTTACCATCGGGGGCGGATACGCAATGATCCCGTTGATCAAAGATGAAACAGTGGATAAGAAGGGCTGGATCAGTGATGAGGATATCATCGACATTTTCGCCGTTTCGGAATCAATGCCCGGCTCCATCTCAGTTAATTCTGCGACCCTGCTGGGTTATCGTCTGGCGGGCTTTGCCGGTGCCATTGGAGGCATGTTAGGCGTTGTTCTGCCTTCCTTTGTTATCCTAAGCTGCGTTGCTGCCTTCGCCTCGGAGCTTGACGCCAATCCAGTTATTACCGCGGCCTTTTGGGGAATTCGCTGCTGTGTGGTCGGGCTAATCTTACATGCAGCCATCGACCTAATCAAGTTGAGCGTACAAGATGCAATGGGGATATTACTAGTAATCGGTACCGTCCTGCTGGTAGTTGGTGCAAACGTGCATGCCATATTTGCAATCGCCATCGGCCTGGTCGTTGGCATTGTCCGCTCACTGCTAAGTACTAATAAGCCGACGAAAGGAGCGCGAGCCTAGTGATCTACATCAAGCTGTTTTTCATATTCTTTCGGATTGGTCTGTTTAGTTTTGGTGGCGGCTACGCGATGATCCCCCTGATCCAAGATGAACTGGAGATTCAAGGTTGGATGGACACTACCGAATTCCACAGCTTGATTGCCATCTCTGAGATCACCCCCGGATCCATTTCCGTAAACTCCGCCACCTTGGTGGGGTATCACGTGGGAGGGATCCCTGGGGCTGCGATAGCCACTGCGGGCATTGTCTTACCATCATTGCTTCTAGCTTTGCTCATATCCAAGTTTATGCAAAGACATGAAAGGAGCGAATTGATGCAAGAGGCGTTTTTGGCTATGCGCCCAGTGATCTGTGGACTAATCGTTGCCGCGGCATTCTTTGTCGCTGAGACCTCTATCCTCAAACAACCGATTACCCTTGGCCTTCCAAAAGGATTTGCTCAGCTACCAGAGCTTATCAACATCAAAGCGCTGGTTATCCTCGGCCTGACCCTATTGGGAGTAAGACGCCTTAAGGCCCACCCGATCCTAGTTCTGACCTGTTCGGCTCTAGCTGGCATCATACTCACCTATTGGCCATAGATATAGTGGGTATCGCTTCAAATAGCAGGATGGAACGGTACCCTCGCCGCCCGATACTCCTGAGAAGCCAGACTCATCAGGATGATTCGGCAGGTCTGCTTATTTTCATTTTGTCGATAGACAAAGCCTTCTTCGCGAAAACCACACTTGCTATAGCAATGAATGGCCCGCTGATTGTAGTCGTAGACGCGCAAGTATATCTTATTTAGACTAAGGTGGTCAAAACCGTAGGCCAACATCAAAGAAACCGCCTCAGTTCCTATACCTTGATTCCAACACTTGTGATCCCCGATGCGGATCCCCAGCTCTGCTTCTTTACTACGCCAGGCAATACGGCTCAGCCCAACATCGCCGATGATCAAGTTGTTGCTTCTCAACGCAATTCCCAGCAGTTTTGCGTGGGGATCACTTTTGGCCTTATCCAACCAAGGCCCACACTCAGCAACAGTGGTGGGGTAATCACCTTCCATGTAGTACTTCAGCTCATCATCCCTGCCCCACCTGGCAATCCGAACGAAATCTCCCTCGTTAATTGCCCGTAATCTGACAATCTCCCCTTCTAGCATGACACGGCCACCTTTCCTAAAGTAGGATCCAACCTGCATCAACACAAGTAGGTGTCCGTCAAGTCTTAATCTTTTGGATGTTAGGATCAAAGGCCACCCGCCGCACAACCTTTCTTTCGCACCATTCGGTATACTTGCTTTTTACGCTATTAAAATTATATTCTCAAGATTCGTTCTTAAGGCCGGTATACCTGCAAGTAATAATAGGCAAGGTGGTGTTATTTAGGTGGTATCAGTTAGTTTGTAGATCGGCTGCCCGCATCATCAATGCCCTAATGTAATAATCAGGCAGACGTACTGAGCCGAAGTAGATCTGATCCTTTCCGGCACCATGGCAATCGGACCCCCCGGTAACGAGCAGATCATAGTCCTCTGCTATCTGCATAAACGTCTCCTCTTGCTCTTTGCTATGCTGTGGATAGAAGACTTCAAGACCAGCAAGGCCCGCATCAACAAGTGTAGGAAGGTATTTCAAACCCGCGGGGCTAAGGCCAGGATGGGCGAGGACCGGTACCCCCCCGGCATTGATGATCAAATCAATAGCTTCCAACGTATGACAACGGGCCCGCGAAACGTAGGCCGGTTTGCCCTGGCCAAGAAACCGTGCAAATCCTTCCGCGATACTACTAGTATAGCCTCTAGCCATTAGCACCCGGGCCACATGGGCCCTGCCCACCGCCGCACCTTCGGCGACGGCCAAAACATCATTCAGATCTAGGCACATCCCCATCTGCTGCAGCAGCTCTACAGTTCTAGTCACCCGTCTCATACGCGAGAGTCGCAGTTGGTCCAGTGCGGAAAGCAGGAATGGATCCGCTGGAGAAAAACAATACCCGAGGATATGAATCTCCCCCTGGCCCAATTCGGTACTTAGTTCGACTCCTGAAATGACATTAACCTGTAACCTCTCCCCTTCCTGCATGGTGGGAAAAACATTATCAATTGCATCGTGATCTGTAATGGCAATTGTACTAAAGCCCTGTTCCCATGCCTTTTGGACAATCTCCTCAGGAGTATAGGTCCCATCTGAAGCATTGGTATGAATATGCAAATCTGCAACCACTAAGTAGCTCACCCCGCATCCTTGTCGAGGGAGTCGGCAAGCAAGTCTCGTAGTTGGTACAAAACTTGTTTCTCCAACCGAGACACTTGGGCTTGGGACAGCTCCAACTCCCCTGCTGCCTCCGTCTGGGTCTTATCTTGAATAAACCGCAGAATCACTAGTTGGCGCATCCGTGGAGAAAGCCTACCAAGAGCCTCCCTTAGCGCAATATTGTCTACCCATTGTTCATCTTCTACCTCGTTGCTAAGCCGGTCTTCCAGGAGTATACTACTATCTTCACCTTCCACGATGGGTTCTTGCAAAGACATGGGAGCCTGAATGGACTCCAGGGCAGCCACCAACTCCTCTTTACTAACTTCCAGTACTTCGGCCAGCTCAGCGGGTGTTGGGCTGGCCCCTGATTCCTGGGTCATCTTTTCTTGAAGAGCCCGGGCGGTCATAGCCAACTGCCGCATACTCCGACTAACCCTAATCGGTTGGTCTTCTCTTAAGTAGTGTTTGATCTCCCCGACAATTCTAGGCACGGCATAGGTGGAAAACTGTACTTGTCTTTCCAAATCAAATCCATCGATCGCCTTTAATAGGCCGACACAACCAATTTGGTACAAATCCTCTGCATTCTTCCCCCGATGCACAAATCGCTGCACTATACTCATCACTAGTCGCAAATTATGATGAACTAACCGTTCCCGGGCGACGGGATCACCGGCTTGGGAATCCTCTAGAAGTTGCCTGGTTTCGTTTTCGGTTAACAGTTCAGTGCAGGGTAGCTCGATTTCGAATAGTTCTCGCATCCTTGCTTCAATCCTTTTCGCCTGCTTTTTGCTTCTTCATATGAACTGTGGTACCCACACCCACCGTTGAATCTAGTACTACTTCATCCATGTACATATTAATGAAGGCTAGTCCAAGCCCCATGCGTTCCTCAGGCAAGGTCGTATATGTAGGTTCTAAGGCCTGATCAACATTCTTAATACCCCGCCCCTGATCCCGTACTGTAATCTGTAGGGTATCTGCATTAAGAATTGCCATCTCAATCACAACAGTACCAACAGTCTCGGCATAGGCATGAATAACACAATTAGACACTGCCTCGGATACGGCCACCTTAACCTCATCTAGTTCCTCTAGGGTAAAATCTAGCTGGGCGGCAAATACCGCAACCGCAGTCCTGGCAAAGGCCACATTTTCCGCAAGACTGGGAAACTCCATTCGCACATGATTAGTAACTGCAGATTTACTCTCCATAGGAATACCCCTTTATCGAATAATTTCAAAAGCCTGTTTCTCCGACTGGCACATTTCCACAAGCTTCAAGACACCGGAAACCGCAAAGATCTGCTGAACCTGGGGAACTGCTCCCACAATCACTAACTTTCCACCCCGCCCTTGCACTTCCTTGTATCTTCCTAAAATGGCACCTAATCCGGATGAGTCAATAAACTTGACCTGAGTAAGGTTAAGAATAATATGCCGCAAATAGTCATGGTTAGCTAGTTCACCATCAACTTGGCTCCGAAACTGCGGGGCCGTCACCAAATCCAATTCGCCACTGAGCCGTACAAGTAATGCATTACCCCGTTTTTGCGTATTCATATACCCTGGCGACAGAACCACGGATCTTTGTCGCCACACCGCCTTTCGCATAAGATAAGCTTCCTCGCTGCAGCAATGTCAATAACCACATATGTCTATTCCCATATTTGCCGTCTCAAGAATAGTGCTTGTCCAGATCAACACCCCATTTTCTAACGGTTGTTCTTCAAGCACATTACCTTTTAGTAAATTCTGCGCATAGACGGATAATCCTTCTTTTATCTATTCTTGGGCTATTCCAGCAAATTAACTAACATGTCCCGGAGTACATAATAGGCGATATGCAAGATGCTTCCCTTCTTGACTCGACCACTGGTCAAAAGGGGAGCCCTGCCTAATTCCACACCTTCACATCTACACACAAGGTGGCCAACAGCCTCTCCCTTCTCCAAGGGTGCTGCAAGTCCTTCGATAAGTACCGCCTCTACCTCTAGTTGCTCCCTAGTACCCTTAGGAACAGCCACATAGAAATCTTCTCCTAGAACCGCCTCCACCTGGTAAGTAGCACTTAAGGGCACCTTGACCGGTAGTCTGAAGGCCTCCTTTTCTGTTACCAACTGGGCCTGGAAGTTCCGAAAACCGTAGTCAAAAAGCGCGGTTGCCTCTTCTGTCCTCTGCTCTTCATTATCTGCCCCGAGGATCACGGCGATTAGGCGCAGGTTACCTCGTAACGCTGTGGCCCCAATGCAATAGCCCGCTTCTGTAGTCGTACCTGTCTTGATTCCATCTACGCCGATATATCCGTAGGTTTTTCCCCCTACCGTGCGTTCTAGGATTTTATTGAGATTCCACAGCTCGATCTGGGGTTTACGGCCTTCTCTAACGGAATAATGATATGTGGACACATATTCTAAAAAACCAGGCACCGTAATTGCATGCTGGCATAGCCTAGCCATGTCCTTTGCGGTGGAGTAATTGGGCCAATCGGGCTGGGCAGTGTACTTGGCTGGAAGCCCTGTGGAGTTTCCAAAGGAGGTGCTTGTCAGTCCCAGTTCTAGGGCCCGTTGATTCATCTTTAGGACAAAGTCAGCTTCGGTGCCAGCGATATGTTCGGCCAAGGCAACCGCCGCATCATTTGCCGAGCCCACGGCCACACTGTAGACCAACTCGCCTAAGGTCATCTTCTCATAGGGCTCTAGCCAAATCCGAGTGCCCGTCATGCTATTGGCATAAGGGGATGCCACCACTACATCATCTGGGCTAATCTTCCCAAGGGCCATTTCCTCAAGGATTAACACCAGGGTCATGATCTTCGTCAAAGAGGCAATGGCCCTTGGCTCATCAGCATCTTTCTCATAGAGAATCCGACCACTTTTGGCATCCATCAACAAACATGCGGCACTATCTAGATCCATCGCCCGGCTTGGCAAACACAAACTCACCAATAAGCACAGTGCTACCAAAAGCTTTACATATCTCATGTCTTTCCCCTTCCCGCTGTTTTCCTGCATTTAAAACATATTCATTTTTCAGCGGGAATATCACTATCGGGGGCCTTCTAGACGGTCAATGATCAAGCTCTTGATACCTGGTCTCTCCTTCGCGACACAAATACTCTTCTCCAAAATACTACAGGCCTCGGGAAGTGCCTGTTTGTTATTGGTATACAGGTGGGCAAGGGGCTGGCCCTTGTTCACAAAGTCTCCTCTTTTGGCAAGGAGGCGCAATCCTGCGCCAAGGTCTATAGTAGCATCCTTGGTCGCTCGGCCGGCCCCAAGAATCATTGAAGCGGTACCAACCGCTTCCGCGTTGATCTCCGTGATGAAACCCGTAACCTGTGCGGTGAGCGTATGGGTCAGGGAAGCTTGGGGCAGGAGACTGTAATCGGAGATAACCTCCTCAACTCCCCCTTGGGCGCTAACGATCTCTTTGAACTTCGACAAAGCTTGGCCGTTACATAGGTGCTCCTGGGCCATCCTCCGGGCATCCTCAATCCCTAGATCCCTACTTAAGGTCAAAGAACAGGCCGCCAGTTCCACACAGAGCAAAGTCAGATCCAAAGGGCCCTCGCCCTTTAGGGTATCTATAGCCTCTGCCACTTCAAGGCTATTTCCCACACAATAACCGAGGGGTTGGGACATATCGGTAAGTAGGGCCACAGTCCTCACCCCACTAGAAGTACCAATGTCAATCATCAATTGCGCCAGTTTACGGGCTTGGTCGAGGTCTTTCATAAAAGCACCGCTTCCCACCTTAACATCGAGCACAAGGGCTGTGGCGCCACTGGCGATTTTCTTGCTCATGATACTAGCAGCAATTAGAGGGAGACTCTCCACGGTAGCCGTGACATCTCGCAGCTGGTATAGTCTTTGGTCTACAGGCACTAGATCCTGGGTGTGCCCAGCCATTACCCCCATTAGCCGTCTTCCCTGGTTGAGGATCTGGCTTGGCGCAAGCTCAGTGGAAAACCCGGGAATAGACTCAAGCTTATCTACCGTACCACCGGTATGCCCAAGACCCCGTCCCGATAGCTTAACCATCGGAACCCCTAGGGAAGCAAGGAGCGGAACCAAGACAATCGTCGTCTTGTCCCCCACTCCACCGGTGGAATGTTTATCCACCTTCGTACCAGGGATGCTGCTTAAATCCAAACGATCGCTTTGCGCAACCATTGCTTTGGTCAGGGCAAGGGTCTCTTCATTGGATAATCCGTTAAAGTACACCGCCATCAAGAAGGCACTCATCTGGTAATCGGGAATGTGTCCTTTAGCATACTCAACTACAAGCCATTCCATCTCTTCCGTTTGAAGAATCCTACCGTCTCGCTTAGCCTTGATTAAGTCAACGGTTCTCATAGGATGCACCTCCCATAACTGACTTTAGGAAGCTTTGGGCTGCAAAGCGAGGCTCCAATCCAAAGAACTCGCTAATGGTAGCCGCTATATCAGCGAAGGTGTGCCGGATACCAAGATGCACACCCGGCCCTCCCGAAGGACCATAAACAAGAAGAGGGACATACTCCCGGGAATGATCTGTACTTGGAGTTGTAGGATCACAACCGTGATCTGCGGTGATAAAGCAAAGATCATCCTTCCTCAATTGACCAAGAAGCTCTGGGATCCTTATATCCACTTCCTCTAAAGCCTTAGCAAACCCCCAAGGGTCATTTCGATGTCCATAGAGCATATCGAAATCCACACAATTAGCCCAGATGAGACCAGCTTCTGCCTCCTTCAACCAGGTGATTGTCTGGGTCATTACCTCTTGGTTGCTATGGGCAGGTAGTCTTTCGGTAATCCCCTGCCCAGCAAAAATATCAGGGATCTTCCCCACTCCGCAAACCGGGTAGCCCGCGCTGCTTAGGACATCTAACATCGTAGGATGGGGCGGTGGGAGGCTAAAATCCTTGCGCCCTTCAGTACGGGTAAATCCCCTAGTCCCATCCCCAATGAAGGGTCTAGCAATCACCCTTGCGACACCATGCTCCCCCACTAAGAGTCTCCTTGCGACAAGACAAATCTCATAGAGCTCTTTCGGTGGGATAACCTCTTCGTGGGCTGCGATCTGGAATACGCTATCCCCGGAGGTATACACGATGGGCCTTTTGGTGCAGATATGTTCCTCCCCTAATTCCTGAATAATCTGCGTGCCCGATGCAGGGTAATTTCCCAAGGTACCAATACCAATTTCCTCTTCAAAGCGATCTATTAGATCCTTCGGAAATCCCTCAGGATAGGTGGGAAAAGGATGTAGCACAGGAACTCCGGCAATCTCCCAGTGGCCTGTGGTAGTATCTTTTCCAGCGGATAGTTCCTTCATCTTACCGTAGCAACCCAAAGGAACACTAACCTCGCTCACCCCAGGAATATCGATAATATTGCCCAGTCCCAATCTTTCTAGTTGGGGCAGGTGGAGGCCACCCACCGCTGTTGCGGTGTTCTGGAGCGTATTACTCCCTAGATCATCGTACTTATCTGCGTCGGGCAATGCCCCAACGCCGACACCGTCTAAAATCAGAATCACTGCTCGTTTCAATATCCATGCGCCTCCTAGATCCCTAGGCCCGGGGGTGCGTCCGGTTGTATGCACTGCGTAGATGGGCCTTAGTTAAATGAGTGTAGATTTGAGTGGTCGAAATGTCCACATGTCCTAGCATCTCCTGAACCGAACGAAGATCTGCACCATTTTCAAGTAAATGGGTCGCAAAGGAATGACGCAGGGTATGGGGGGATATATCTGCACAAAGACCAGCCGTTCTCGCCGCATCCTTAGTCACCTTCCAGACACTTTGCCGACTTAACCTATTTCCAAAGCGGTTAACAAAGATACACTGGGTCTTTGGGCGGGTATGTATCTCTTTACGATGGACAAAGTAACGATGAAGCCAGTCCAGGGCCACTCTGCCTAAGGGAACCAAGCGTTCCTTGGATCCTTTACCAAGGCAATAGACAAATCCTTCTTCCCAATCCACATCATCTTGTTTGAGGTTAACTAGTTCAGACACCCGTAGCCCCGCACTATACAAGACCTCTAGCATCGCCCGATTGCGGATGCCAATAGCGGTATCTATCGGCATACTCGAAAGAAGCAGATCCACTTCGGCAACCGAAAGAATCTGCGGTAGCAAATGCTCCTGCTTTGGCGCTGTCAGCTGATCCGTAGGCAGGACTTTAAGCTTACCGATTTCGTGATAAAAACCGTAGAAACACCTCAAAGCATTCATACGCCGAGCTGTTGTGGCTGTACTCATCCCCCTTTTACGTAGATCCACCAGGTAGGCTAACACCACCGTTTGATCTACGGCTAGTAAGGGACAATCAAACCCGGACAAAAATGAAACAAAATCCTCCAAATCCGACCGATAGGCCTCCACAGTATTTGGGGAAAGCCCCCGCTCTAACGCCAGATAGTTCACAAAACCCACTAATTCCTCGGACATCCTGCTACCCCCACCCTACCTTCATTAACCATATTGTACCACGACATACACCCCCTTCACCAACCGGGCGGGTATGTTTGGGGTGTATTTAGGTTGTTTTGGAGATCGGGGAAGCATAGAAAGGATACGTAGGCCCTAGGGCAAGCTAGGTGAACACTTAAAGGAGTGATCACGTAGATATCTGTGCCTTGCGGCTGCTCCCGAAAGCTCAGGGACTTACCGAAACCATAATAGCAGCTTACCCATGCTCCAGGAATCTAGTTCCAAGGAAGCCAACAAGTTAGATAGGCTACGCATCAGCAAGGGGGTAATATGAGTCTCCACCAGAACCCCGATCACTAAGAGCCCACAGCCAATAAGCAGGTGGAGCAGGTTGAGCACAAACTGAGGAAACATGGCTGAACGATCCTTTGAGATCAGCATCTTCAACGCAGCAAAGGAGAACGTCAGAGAAGAAGTAGCAATCAATATAATCACTGGAATAATCACCAAGTTGTGCGGACCAATGGTGCCAAGGGAAAACACTATACCCTTCCAACTCATCTGTTGGACAATGAAGCCACCGGTAAACCCAAGGACAAATCCCCGTAGAAACACGATCACGACTATTAGCGGGCTACCAATAATGGTTAGTCCCAAAACCCAAACCAAAAGCGCCGTGAACACAATATTGTATAGCAGCGAGTGCAGAAACACAGACCCTCCGGAATTTTCTGTGGCATCCTTCTGGGAAAAGCCTGCCCAAAACCCGGATAACTCCTCTCGATAGGAGGGCTCCATAGTGTTGATGGCAATAACACCAAAGATGAACCCCATGATGCAAATGATACTCACAAATAATAGAGCAATTCTGCGGGTCATAATGTAATTGCGGATGAGAACGTCGGTTTTTGTACTCAAGGCCGTCTAATCCTCCCTCAAGAAGTCCTGTCCATACAATCTATGCAGACAAGTTCTAAATTAGACGGTTGAGAATGAACTGAGTCTAGAAAACAAAACTCCGGCTGGTTAACAAATATCGGAAAGTAGTACCTGAACCAACAACTCAAAGCGAATCATTGAATCCCCAACAACGATACAGGTGAAGTACTTCTTTGTTGACAAACCCGCGTATAATGCAAGCGGGATCATCACGCCGCAATTGGATATCGCAAGAGACATGACTCCTCAACGCCAAATAGAGGCACCACAATGTACGGCTGCTAACAGTCTGTCCAGATCCACATGTTTCAACAGTGCACAGTTACCAGACTCATGGGTCCTCTAACACCAGTTTTCCATAAATACCCCCGGCACCGGAAATAATGCGAAATTGGCCCTTACGTACCTGGATGATCCGCAAAGCCAATCGATGACCAACGACTGCGGCTAACTCATCTGCGGTGGCACGATCCAGGATGTACTCCTCGCTGGGGAAGGCAGCCAACAGGAGCTTTCGGGTTTTTGGACCAATCCCTGGGATGAAGCTGAGAGGATAGCGGTGGTAATACGGAGGACGATAATCTGGATGCTGGGGTAGTGGAAGATCCTTAGCTTCAAGGATATAATCATATACCCCCTGTACAACCCGGGAATGATCACATGCGTCTGTACCAATGCGCCCACACTCCCGGCACAGGGTCCTGTGGTACTTACCCAAAGCTGGATTGAGCCCACGGTTTGCCACAATACCCCGCCCCTGCTTTCTTTGACAAGCCAGCACTAGTTCAGCAGAATCTGGTTTCTCCAGGGAGAGTATATTGTACTCCCGGGCAATTGTCCCTAGGGAGTGGGCATCGGAATTGGTCAAAAAGGAGTAGTGCTGAAGCTCGCTAAATTGGTCAGCTAAAGCTGTATCAGCGCTAAGACCAAGCTCGACAGCTAAAAGCTGGTCTGCTCGCCTTAAGCCGAAGGCCTGCTTGAGGGTACTATGACATGCACCATAGATACTCTTGAAGGGTGTAAAGATATGGGCAGGAATTAGGACACCTTGGCAGACTGCCACCAAATTCATGAAGTCCCCAGGGGAGATTCTCACCCGTTGGGTGCTTAAATTACGGTTAGTTACTAGACCATCGAGACGAGCACCAAAGGCACGAAGCGCCTCGAGGTGAGGAAAAAAGGCCAGACAATGGGCCCTGCCCGCTCCAATGGCCAACTCCACTTCCACGCCCAAAAGCACCGTAAGTCTATCGGCAAACAGGATCCCTCCGCCGGATAGGGGAGATCCCCACCCTTCTTCTATTAGCCTAGTCAGATCATCGATTACCACTGGACAGGCGGAATCCACGATTCCAACTAAATCCAGTTTACCGCTAGTCAAAAGGTAGTCAATAATGCCCCGCAGGGTCAGGTCTTTACCCGCAGGAATCTTGACAACCTGCCCATTTTCGGCAAACCCCACATGCACGTGGAGATCAACCTTATACTCCTGCAACTTGCCGGTGCCCCCTAAACAGATCCAGATACTATTCCGTTAATCTTTCTTAGCTAACTCCACTGCTAAGCCACCGGCCGCGGCTGCGGCCATAAAAAACTCCCGGTCCTCGCCGAAGGAGCGACCCATGGTACTAAGGGCGATACCCTCTTCTTTCATCTGCTCCTCCAGAAAAGCCGTATCCTGCTCCACAAATCGGTGACGCTCTTCTAGTCCAGCCTTTTCTAGTTGGGAATAAACGTGGGCCCGCATTTCGCCATGTAGCTTGGGTAGTCCAACATAGACGGGCACATGTAGCCCATCGGTTAACACCGTAAGGGTATGGTGGCTAATCCCGTAATGGCGGGACCTTGGGTCGGCAAAACTTATCCGGGGAATGACAACCGGAATTCCTTTCAAAGAAGCGGTGGCATGCAGGATGCTGGCTTGCTCCATGGCAGTGGTCCCCCATTTAGTATCGGTACCCACTACCCCAGGGCCCATGCAGACTATGGCGTAATCTGCTTGGGCAACCGCTTTGGCCACGATAAGAGCGCTGTAGATGTTAACGGCTTCATAATCCCCACCGAAGGCATGACCACAGGTAATGGTGGTACTAATCAGTCCTTTCTTCTTTAGAGACCGAACTAGATCACTAAAGACTAAGGGAAGACATCCCCCGTCGGTCATGATATAGGCTACCTGCGTACCGGGCTCGGCCAAGGCGGCGATAGCCAAGGCGGCTGGTGCTACCTGGGAATGCAAGGAGCCAGCAAGCACTGGCATACCTGATATCTCCTGACAGCCTGCAACCAGATCATGATGGGGGCTTTCCTCTTCCTCCGCGCTGAGTACCTTGATCTGCTGCGGCGTATAACGTAGTTTGAAAATATGGCCCTCTTCATTGATCTCTCGGTAATCATTGCCCTCAACATATATGACAAAGTGATATCCCCCGGTGCCCAAACCCATCTTTTGGGCCGTCGTATTCAGGATGACAAAATCCCCTTGGCCGACACTGCCAGTTAGGGAGTCATAGTTGATGGCCCTTTGTTTCTCGCCGTCTAGTTGCACGGTAAGCTTGCTGTAACCCACGTGCCGTTCGTCTACAGATAATACCCGTCCCCGTCTAATCCTAATCACCCATGTTCCCCCTTAGCCGGCCGAAAGGATCATAATCTCGGTCAGATGCTCAGCCACCTTTATTAAGTCTGCAACCCGAATCTGTTCTTCCTTTGTATGCTCTCCCTGGGCAGCAATACCCAAAGGGACCGTAGTAATGCCTAGTTCATTCAAGATGTTAGCATCGGTACCGCCACCACTTTGCTTAATCGTTGGCGTAATTCCTATCCGCTCTGCGGCCTGCTTAGCAATACTCACCCCGGGATGATCAGGTAAGACCCGATAGCCTCCATAGGACTTTTCCACATCGAAGCAAAACTTGGCACCATACTCACTTGTGGTTGTCGTTAATACTTCCCTGATCCGCGACAATTGTGCCTGGGCTTTTTCCTCGTCAAAACTGCGTATCTCTCCGGTTAGTTCCACCCGATCAGGCACAATATTCCGAGCCTTTCCACCGTGGATCACCCCAATATTGCTGGTGGTATCAGGCCCAATGCGACCAAACTCGATCTGCTGGATTACCGCGGCCGCAACTACAATGGCATTGATCCCCCGCTCCGGGGCAACACCAGCATGGGCCGCTTTACCGTGGATCACCGCGCGAAAATCATAATGGTAGGGCGCTCCATTGACAATAGTCCCCGGTGGCCCGTCGCTGTCTATAACATAACCAAAATCGATCGGCGGCAAGCTCTGGCAGGATTTGATCCCCAAAAGGCCCACCTCTTCCCCCACGGTAAACAAAGTATACACCGTAGGATGGGGCAGGTTCTGTTCCACCACCGTCCGGATAGCCTCCAAGATTGCAGCAATTCCAGCCTTATCATCAGCACCCAGAATTGTTCTGCCATCGGTGCGAATTACTCCATCTTCTTCAATACAGAGGATCCCCTCGGTGGATTCCACTGTATCCAGATGGGCCGCTAGGAGAATCTTATGCTTTCCCTCCCCGGGCAGTACCCCTAAGACATTGCCGCAGTTTCCCCCGGCAATGGGTTCCCCTTGGGTGACTTCCAGACCAATCTCCACAAGACGGGTCTGGACAAAGTCCGCCAGGTCCTTTTCCCCTCGGGAGGGACTGTTGATGTGCACTAAGTCTAAGAATAGCTTTCTCAGTCTTTCCTCGCTGATATACCCACTAGTTGTCATTGGCCTTCACCACATCCCTGCCGGCACTGACAGCCTGCATATTCATGGGCAGCAAATGATGTCGCCGCTCAGGCAAAATCTCCTTCAATGCAGCTTCCACCACATCATCACCCAAAAGCCCCGTTGCCTCCAAGAAGGCACCTAACATAACCATATTGGCCACCACAGTAGAGCCGAGTCCATCTGCAATCTCATTGGCGGGAACGTAGTAAACTTGCACGTCTTCTCTTTTGGGAGTCAGATCTACTAGGGAACTATTAATCAAAATGATGCCATTGGTCTTTACCGCAGACTCGAACTTCTCCAAAGAAGGTTTGTTAAAAACCAACAGGGCCGTAGCTTCACTGACGACAGGGGATCCGACAACTTCATCGGAGACAACCACAGAACAATTACAGGTGCCACCCCGCATCTCAGGGCCGTAGGAGGGATACCAAGTTACATTGAACCCAGCCTCCATTCCCGCATGGGCTACCAGCTGTCCACAAAGCAGGACCCCTTGGCCTCCAAAACCAGCCATGATCACCTCATGCAACATCATTGTTCCCCCCTTTGTCTAACTTATTAACGAAATTCTGTGTCGGGTAGTAGTTGATCATATTCTCCTCCAGCCACTTTAGGGCATCTAACGGACGCATTTTCCAGTTCACCGAACAGGTGGATAGGACCTCGATGAGGGAAAAGCCCAACCCCTGCTGCTGTGCACGAAAGGCATTGGTGATCGCCCTTTGGGCCTTGCGTACTGCCTTGGGGTCATGGACCGAGACCCGCTCTAGATAGGCCACCCCAGGAAAGCTCTCCAGCATTTCACATACCTGTACCGGATAACCTTCCCGCTCAACCATCCGACCTTCAGGAGAAGTAGTAGTCTTTTGACCGAGCAAAGTTGTTGGAGCCATTTGCCCCCCGGTCATGGCATAGATGGCATTATTTACAAACACAATAGTAATCTTCTCGCCCCGAGCCGCCGCGTGAACAATCTCCGCGGTTCCAATGGAAGCGAGATCCCCATCCCCCTGATAGGCAAAGACTACCGCCTCAGGAATCGCCCGCTTAATACCCGTGGCCACTGCCGGAGCTCGGCCGTGGGATGCAGCCTGCATGTCACAGTCAAAGTAATTGTATGTGAAAACTGAGCAACCCACCGAAGCAACGCCAATGGCCTGCTCCTTAATACCCAGGCTGTCAATGGCCGTAGCGACTAGACGATGGATGATACCGTGGGTGCAACCAGGACAGTAGTGAAAGGGAATATCTGCTAAGCTTTCTGGTCTGCTAAAGACTTTCTTCACGATGATGCCCCCAATCTCTGAATCTCTGTGAGAAGCTCCTTCGGTGTAGGTACCATGCCGCCCTGTCTGCCGTAAAACTCCACGGGACGACGACCAGCTACCGCCAGTCTTACATCCTCCACCATCTGCCCTAGACTCAGTTCCACCGTAAGGAACATTTTGACCTGTTCCGCCCTTTTCTGGATGATCTCGTCTGGGAAGGGAAATAGGGTAATGGGCCGAATCATGCCAGCCTTAATCCCGGCTTCCCTGGCCCGCTGGATCGCTGAACGGGCTATACGGGCCACCGTACCATAGGCAACTAGGCAGATCTCCGCATCATCCATGGCAACTTCCTCATAGCGTACTTCCTCTTTTTTCATTCTCTCGTACTTTGCCCCAAGTTTCCGATTGTGGTTCTCCAAGTCTACCGGATCGATATACAAGGAATTGATCAACCGTTTGCTACGACCCTGGGCCATGGTGGTAGGCCAATCTAGATTGCCCGGATCTACCGGAGGACGGGACACCAGTTCAACCGGTTCCATCATCTGACCCAGGATACCATCCCCTAGAATAACCACAGGGTTTCGATACCGAAAGGCAATTTCAAAGGCATCCCAGGCAAAATCATACATTTCCTGGGCAGTGGCTGGCGCCAGGACCAATGTCCGGTAATCCCCATGTCCGCCACCCCTAGTTGCCTGGAAATAGTCCCCTTGGCTAGCCAAGATCCCACCAAGACCGGGGCCACCCCGCATAATGTTGACTATAACACAGGGAAGCTCCGCTCCGCATAGATAGGAGATCCCCTCTTGTTTCAGGCTTAGACCTGGGCCTGAGGATGAGGTCATCGCCAATTTCCCACATCCAGCAGCGCCATAGATCATATTAATGGCACCAATCTCACTTTCTGCCTGTAGGTAAACTCCTCCGAGCTTGGGCAATTCTTCCGCCATGTAAGTGGGGATCTCGTTTTGGGGAGTGATTGGGTAACCAAAGAAATACCGACACCCGGCAAAAACCGCGCCCCGGGCCAGTGCATCATTACCTTTCATTAATAGCTTCGTTTTCAAGTAGACACCTCCAAGACTACCGGTACACTTCAATGCAGATATCCGGACACATAGTTGCGCATTGGGCACATCCGGTACATTTCTGTTCATCTTTAATCGAAGCCGGGTGAAAACCCTTGGCGTTAGTTGCCTTTTCCAGTTCTAGGATCTTCTGCGGACAGAAAGCTACACATAGACTGCACCCTTTGCAGCGCTCTCTGTCGATCGTGATCTTTGCCATAAGCAGCAACTCCTCTCTGTCTAAAAATATAAACCAACTTGCGTCAGAATACAAGGACTAGTCCAGATACACCTAGCACCCCATGGTCCTCTTTTTAAAAGAAGCCCCCGAAGGATCTCCGGTGGCATGATTTACAAACTGAAAGGAGCGATCATAGGCTTAGTTTGGTGCCGAACAAAAAAGAATCCCGGATCTCTTATACTAAGAAATCAGGGAGGGGAAAAGCAGGCGCGGATACCTGCTTTAAATGTATATGCTTAACTGGTTTTACCATTGTCTCCCGCGGGAAGGGCCTCTTTGATCGATAGGTTAATCCTCCCCTGTCGATCGATCTCAATTACTTTAACAATCACCGAATCTCCCTCATTGACAACATCCTCAACCTTACTTACCCGGTTGGGAGCCAAGTGGGAAATGTGTACCAGACCCTCTTTGCCAGGTAGGATCTCCACAAAAGCACCGAACTTAACAACCCGTTTTACGATCCCAGTATAGATCTTACCGACCTCAACATCAGCGGTAATCCGTTCGATGGCCAATTTAGCTGCCTCACCACCGGCTTGGTTCACCGCAGCAATATAGACCTTGCCATCGTCCTCGATGTCAATGGTTGTTTCCGTCTGATCGATGATCTTCCGGATATTTTTGCCCCCAGGTCCAATCACATCTCGGATCTTCTCTTTGGGAATCTCCATCGTGATGATCCGCGGCGCATAGGATGATAGTTCCGTGCGAGGAGTTGGTAGTGCCTGCAGCATTTTTTCCATGATATACATTCTACCAGTATGGGCTTGTTTTAACGCCTGTCGTAGGATTTCCTTGGTGATCCCCCGGATCTTGATATCCATCTGTAAGGCGGTAACGCCCTTTTCCGTACCGGCAACTTTGAAGTCCATATCCCCTAGGAAGTCTTCCATTCCTTGTATATCCGACAGAATCGTAAACTCATCACCATGTTTGATCAACCCCATAGCAATACCAGCCACCGGACGCTTAATGGGCACGCCCGCATCCATCAAAGACAGGGTAGAGGCACAAACACTGGCTTGGGAAGTTGACCCGTTTGATTCAAGGACTTCAGAAACCAACCTTAGTGTATAGGGAAATTCAAACTCATCGGGAACTACAGGTAGAAGAGCCCGTTCAGCCAAGGCACCATGCCCAATCTCTCTGCGACCGGGACCCCGGAGGGGTTTTACTTCCCCGACACTGTAGGGTGGGAAATTATAGTGATGAATATAGCGTTTGGTTTCCTCATCCCCGAGATCGTCTAGGCGCTGCTCGTCGGACTTCACCCCGAGGGTACATACGTTTAGTACCTGGGTTTGTCCCCGCGTAAACACAGCTGAACCGTGCGCCCGGGGTAGGATCCCCACTGCCGAGGAAATGGGTCGAATCTCATCGAGGGCCCGTCCGTCAGGTCGAATACCGTCCTCGCTAATCATCCGTCGTACTTCATCCCGGACGATCATCTCTAGGACCACCAAAATGTCCTTCTTGGACTGGGCAAACTCCTCCTCCGACATCTGTTGGGAAAACTCCTCAGTTACTTGCGCATACACCTCTTGGATATCCGCTTCCCGCTCTAGCTTATCTGGGTTTTTGATTGCTTTTACTAAGCGATCCGTAGCCCTTTGGCGCACCGCATCCTCTAAAGTGGCATCCACCCGATAAATGGGCACATCCACCTTTTCCTTGCCAATATCAGTCTGCATCTTTTCTTGAACAGAGCAGAGCCTTTTGATCTCCTCATGGGCAAACATAATCGCCTCAAGCATATCCTCTTCGGGAACCTCATTGGCTCCGGCTTCCACCATAATAACCGCATCACTACTGCCGGCTACGGTCACCGACATATCCGACTGGGCATTCTGTTCCAAGGTTGGGTTAATAATAAATTCCCCATCGACCCGGCCCACCCGCACACCGCCAATGGGACCGTCAAAGGGAATATCCGAGATCATCAAGGCCATGGATGCACCAACCAATGCGGCTAAATCTGGAGGATTATCATTGTCCACCGATAGGATTGTTGCCACCACGTGCACATCGTTATGAAACCCATCAGGGAACAGAGGTCTTAGGCATCTGTCAATCATTCTCGCTGAAAGGATAGCCCCTTCACCGGGTCTGCCCTCTCGACGGCCCCACCCGCCGGGAATCCGACCGATGGCATACATCCGCTCCTCATAGTCTACTAATAGGGGGAAGAAGTCGATCCCCTCTCGGGGTTCCGCCGCCATGGTGGCAGTAACTAGACAGACCGTCTCGCCGTACCTGACCAACACACTACCGTTGGCTTGACCAGCTAACCAACCCACCTCCACTTCCAAGGGGCGCCCCCCGAACTCCAATTGATACTTCTGCATACTCTTACCTCCTGTATAATGTTAGCAACTAACATCTGAAAAAGAGCGGGAAAACCTCCCGCTCTTTATTGTTGCCTCAGTCCTAGTTTCTCCGTTAAGGCCCGATATCTTTCAATATCTTTTGACCGTAGGTAACGAAGTAAACCTCTTCGTTGTCCGATCATCTTATACAGACCTCTACGTGAATGATGGTCGTTTTCGTGATTGACCAAATGGGTAGTCAGATTGTTAATCTGAGCTGTTAGAAGTGCGATCTGCACCTCCGGTGACCCGGTATCAGTCTCATGTACCTGATAGGTCTTCAGAATCTCTTCTTTCCGTTCTTTTGACAGCGACAACTTCCCTCACCTCCTAATCTCCCAAGGAATGACTCTCCTTCGGCAAGTGGATCCCCCCAAGCCAAGGATAACGTCGAGGGAATCGTCCTCCCTAGCTAAAGGTTCTTTGATCCTATCATTCATTCTACTATCTCCATTGGGCTACGTCAATCTTTGGCTGCTTTATTCATTTCTAGCGCCGGCCAAAAAAGGCGCGCACAACCTCCACGTCCCGACGAATCTGCTCAAACAATTCCGCTTCACTATTGAATCTGCATTGAGAGCGCAAGTAATCGTAAAAATAAACCGTAATCTCATCATCGTATAGATCCAACTGTTGGTCCAAGACATGAACCTCAATGGCCCGCTCCTTCCCGGCAAAGGTCGGTTTGCTACCAATACTGACAATAGCAGGCAACTTCGTTCCAGTATCCGGGGCCGCTCCCAAATCCACCGATGCCACATATACTCCATCCTTGGGTATTAGCATTTCCCCTGGGATCCGAAGATTAGCCGTGGGAACCTGCCAGCGTCTTGCCCGTCCATCCCCATAGATCACAGTACCTACAAGATAAAAGGGTCGGCCGAGAAGATCTGCTACCTGCCTCAGGCGACCATTGGCAATCAGATTACGGATCACCGTACTAGATACCTTCACCCCATCGATTTCCACCGGCGGCACAGATAAAACCTTGATCCCATGTTGGTCCCCAAGGGTGCGGAGGGTCCTCACATCACCACGGCCTCCCCTTCCAAAGGTATAATCATAGCCCACCACGATCTCCTGCATCATCACTTTGCCGACGAGGATCTGCTCAAAGAAGGCCTGTGGTTCCATGGCGGCATACTCCGGCGTAAAGGGTTCCACCAAAACCCGGTCCACCCCACAAGAGTGGATTAGTCGCCTACGTTCAGTAAGGGAGTTAATCAGTTTTGGGACCCTGCCTCCAAGCACCACCAGCGGGTGAGGTTCAAAGGTTAGGACCAATGATTCGGTGTGAAGTGTTCTCGCTCGAAGAACCGTCTGCTCCAAGATCCTGCGGTGCCCTAGGTGGACTCCATCAAAAACGCCCAGGGCAGCTACGGGCCCCCGCATCGTTTGACTTGACATAACAGCAATCAATCCCTGTGGAATACTTTTTTCGGCTGTAGATAGTGCCTGGATAGAACACCAATACCCAAAAGAAAGCCAGTACCACTACAAAACACTCCATACTCCCCCTCGGCATACACCGACTCTAGTTCGAGAGGGACACCGTGGACAAACCTGTCCTTTTGTTCTTGGGTCAACATAATTTTCGGCATGTGGGAAATAGCTACTTGGGGATTATTAAGCGTTGCCTCTGCTGCCTGTCCGTTCCCAATCTCTTCTAGACATACGCTCTCTACCAGGGAAAAAGGACCCACCCTCGTCCGCACGAGAAAGGACATATAGGCTCCACAGCCAAGGAGCTTGCCAATATCATAGCATAAAGAACGGATATATGTACCACTAGAACACTCCACATCAATAAAGCAGGATGAAATCCTCTCTTGGTCAGGAAGCAGCTCCTTAACCACTCTGAGTTTACTGATGTGTACCCTACGGGGTTTGGGGGTCACCTTAACGCCCTCCCGGGCCAACTCGTACAGACGTCTCCCCCCGACTCTAAGGGCTGAATAGGCCGGAGGCGTCTGGTAGATCTCCCCTTGGAAACTAGCTAGGACCTGTTCTAGGTCCTCCATATTTACTTTACAATCCGGGTAACGTTCAATGACCTCACCCTGGGCATCATAGGTATCTGTGACCATACCAAAGGTGAGCTCAGCACGATAGCTCTTAGTACATTGATGCAGATACTCCACAAGCCTAGTAGCCCATCCTACGGCGATGGGTAATACACCGGCCGCCCCAGGATCCAAAGTGCCCGCGTGCCCTACCCTTTTCATATCCAAGGTTCTGCGCACATAGGATACAACAGCGGCGGAACTCATTCCCGGTGGTTTCAACACATTTATAAAGCCTGACAGGTTCTTTTGATAACCTTGGTGCATACTTCCTGTAAACTCCCCTTCACAGTACAGCCAGAAGCGACTACATGGCCGCCCCCTCCGAATTCAGAGGCAATACTACCCACATCAACCCTACCGGTGGAACGCAGGCTCACACCCACGGTCCCGTCGGTTTTCTCCTTAAACAAAATACCCACTTCTACACCGATCACCATCCGCGTATAGTCCACGATTCCTTCTAACTCCTCTTCGCTGGCACCACTAACACGAAGATCCTCCTGGGTAATGGCAGTTGATGCCACCTTTCCCGAAGCATCAAGTCGCAACCTGGAAAGGGCGAGGCTGAGGATCCGGAAATAGGATAGGGGTTTTCTCATAAAAAGGTTGGTAGCAACATCCGCCGGATCGGCACCGGCTTCCACTAAACTGGCCGCCACCTTAAAAACACGGGCCTTTGTGTTAGAAAAACGAAACCCACCGGTATCTCCCGCTAGGGCAATGTAGAGAAAGGTCGCAAGCCTTTGATCCAAAGAAACCCCCAAAGTCTTCACAAGATGAAATACCAGTTCTCCGCAGGCAGCAGCTTCCGGCTCCACCAAACGATAAGTTGCCTTGGTAACATTGCTTGGATGGTGATCAATATTCACAATCACCGGGGCATTCTGGGTGAAGGCGGCAAACTCCCCGGTCCTACTACTTTCACAATCGAGGACAATCACAGGGTGGGGCCACGGATCCGTAGGTAGATCTTCGGGTCCGTGGATGGGCTCTTCCCCAATCGCGAATTGGTAAAAGCCTGCGTCGGATAGGAAAACCTTAACCTGCTTTCCTAGCCTCCGCAAAGCATAGGCCAAAGCTAGACTTGAACCAACACTATCCGCATCAGGGCGCTCGTGACTGAAGATGAGATAGTGATCACCTTCCCGCAAAAGGGAGGCAATCTCCTCTAGTTGCTGTCTGATTCCTAGTTCATTCATCGGACTGCGTTCCCTTTTGCGCATCATCCAGTTCCCTCAGTAAGGAGAAGATCCGAGCGCCCCGCTCGATGGATTCATCAAAAACAAAGGAGATCTCCGGCGTGTGACGGAGACGGATCCGCTTACCAAGCTCACTGCGCACAAAGCCCGTCGCCGAAGATAATCCTTCCATGGTGGTTTTACGGCTTTCTTCGTCACCGTAGACGCTGACAAAAATCTTCACCTGGCGCAAATCACCGGTAACCTCCACATCGGTGACAGTGACGAATCCCACCCGGGGATCCTTCAGATTGCGCATGATAATATCACTAGCTTCCTGCCGAACAGCTTCTCTTACCTTCTCGGCCCGCTGGACTGTCATTTGAGCCAACTCCCTTCTGGTTCCTATCATTCATCTGGCCCAAGTCACAAAACATCGATGGTGATCGATGGGATTTCCACGGGGAAATACCCTTCAATAAAGCGAACTACTGTCTCTAAGGATTCCCGGGCAAAGGCAGCTGAGCTACCTACAACAGCAATACCAAGTACCCCTTGGCGCCACACATCCTGCAAATCCACTTCTGCAATTGAGACATTAAACTTGGAGCGAACCCGCCCTGTAATTGAGCTGAGTAGTCGCCGTTTGTCCTTGAGAGAATTATTCTGCTGCATGGTCAATTGGATCCTGCCCACGGCTACAAACATTGTCTTCCCCTTATTAGTCCAAAGTCCGCTTAATTGCCTCTAGGACGTAGACCTCGATAATATCACCCTGTTTAACATCGTGGAAATTATCTAGGCCAACTCCACACTCATAGCCCGCATTTACTTCCCGTACGTCGTCTTTGAAACGTCTTAGGGAAACGATCTGTCCATCGTAGATGACAACGTTATCCCGTAGCACCCGGGCCTTGGCATTACGGGTAATCTTACCATCCTTGACATAACAACCGGCAATCATGCCCGCCTTTGGTACCTTGAAGGTATCCCTTACCTCCGCATGTCCGAGTTCAGCCTCTTTGTACTCCGGATCCAATAATCCTTCCATGGCGGCCTTAATCTCGTCGAGGGCCTCATAGATCACCCGGTGCAAACGAATGTCAATGCCCTTTTGCTCCGCAGATCGACGGGCTGCTGCATCAGGTCTGACATTAAACCCAATAATAATACCGTCAGAGGCATCGGCTAAGTTCACGTCGGTCTCGCTGATCGCACCTGTCCCACTGTGTAGCACCCCCACGCGCACCTCATCTGTTGCTAGTTTCTGCAAGGAGTTGCACAAAGCTTCAACAGATCCTTGTACGTCAGCCTTAACAATAAGCCGAAGCTCCTTTACCTCACCCTGTTTTACCCGGCTGTACAGGTCCGTCAAAGTCAACCGAGAGGAACGCCAATCCTCGGTCTGTTTCTCCTGGAGACGTCCATTAGCAATATCCCTTGCCTTCCGACTAGAGGACACAGCCTCAAAAACATCCCCAGCTTCAGGCACCTCCGATAGTCCCAGAACTAAAACTGGAGTAGATGGGCCAGCGCTACTGAGGTTCTTGCCTCGATGATCAAGGAGTGCCCGGACCTTACCAGTGGCTGTGCCTGCCACCACATAGTCCCCAAGTCTAAGGGTACCTTGTCGGATGAGTACCGTCGCCACCGGTCCCCGTCCCTTATCTAGCTCCGCTTCAACTACCGAGCCTAAGGCCGGCCGGTTGGCATCGGCGCGTAAATCCTCCATCTCCGCGACCAATAAAACCATTTCCAGAAGGCTGTCAAGACCTTCTTTCTGCAGGGCAGAAACGCTCACGGTAACAGTATCCCCACCCCAGTCGTCCGGTACTAATCCATGTTCACTTAGCTGCTGCTTTACCCGGTCGGGATTTGCGGTGGGCTTATCGCTCTTATTGATCGCCACGATGATTGGCACATTGGCGGCCTTAGCATGGTTGATTGCTTCTACCGTCTGGGGCATAATCCCATCATCAGCAGCAACCACCAAAATGACCACGTCCGTGACTTGAGCACCCCGAGCGCGCATTTCTGCAAAGGCGGCATGCCCCGGTGTATCCAAGAAAGTAATCTTCTTTCCCAAAAGGTCCACCTGATAGGCTCCGATGTGTTGCGTAATACCTCCGGCCTCGCCTTCGGCCACCTTCGTCTCCCGAATAGCATCGAGCAAGGTTGTTTTTCCATGATCCACATGGCCTAGGATCGTCACCACTGGGGGTCTTGGTTCTAGGCGATGGGCTTCGATCTGGAGGTTACCGAAATCCACCGTGGCTTCAACCTCCTGTTGCTTCACTGCAAAGCCAGCGCGAGTGGCCACTTCCTTGGCTGCTTCCTGATCAATAACTTGGTTAATGCCAGCCATAACCCCTAGTTCCATTAGCTTTTTGATCAGCTCCGCCGGACGCATCGAAAGCTTATCCGCAAGTTCCCGGACGGTAATGGTCTTGGGCAAGACAATACTCTCGACTGGTTCTGTCTTTCGCTTGGTCTGTTCGGTAGGCTGCTGATTGTTACCCTTAGTAGTTTTCCCAGGCTTACGCTTTTCTGAACGTTCTTTGGCACCTTCCTCTTCGTCGGCCACATCAAAATGCTCTTTTATTAGATCCACGATTTCATCGTCAATAGTACTCATATGATTTTTAACATCGGCCCCTAAATCATCTAGGAATTCAACCAATTCCTTACTGGGTATCCCTAGTTCCTTAGCTAATTCATAAATCCTCGTTTTTTGCATGAGTATCACCCCTATAGCAACATTATGATCGTAACATTATGCTTTCGCCCTCCATATCTAGCATTTTCCCGCTTCCCCTGCTGCATTTAGCAGAGAAGCTGCAAATTGCTGATCTAAAATGCACAGCACAACTCGTTTCGGTTTTCCAATAGCCCTTGCCAATAGCTCACTGGCTCCACCTCTGATCACTGGGACTTTTTTACGTAACGCCAATCCTTCAAAAAACTCCTTAGTGTTGGGCGCTGCATCATCTGCAATCACCACCAAGTAAGCATTGCCCTTGTTCATATTTACCTCACAAGTGTTATAGCCTGAACACACTTTCCCAGCGGCTTGGCAAAATCCCAAGAGACTGTAGAAACTTCGCGGTAGCATTAGCGCTCCTGCTTCCCCAGACCGACAATATCTGCCCGCAGAATCGTATGGCGCAACCGGGCTAACTCCTCAGGATCCAGGGAACATCCAAGGGCACGTTCGATGCCTTTCCTGCTAATGACAAGTTCCAGACATTCCTCGGTGGGACAAATATATGCTCCCCGGCCGGACCGTTTGCCCGTTAAATCCATCAGCACTTCCCCTTCGGGGGTGCGTACAATCCGCACTAGGGACCTTTTATCCTTGGTCATGCGACATGCAATACACGTCCTTTGGGGAATCCGCGTTTTTGCACCCATGGAATCCCTCCTATCTTAACGAAAGTCATTGGGATCTAGATCAGCTAGACTGCGAAGGACACTCTCCTCATCATCCCCATCATCCTCTTGTTGTTTGTCGTTTTTCCTGCGGGACTTCTTCACCTTTTTCGCCGCATTCATCCGTTGCATGAACTTCCGCATGGCAATAGACATACCGTCTTGGTCATCTGCGCCAAGGTCATCGAAGACTTCATCCAATTCCACTTCGGTCTCAGGTTCCGCCTCAGCTGAGATGTCCTCCTCAATGGACTCAGGGCCTACTCCCTCTAAGATAGCCTCATCCAAGGCTTCTTCCTCCGCAGGTTCTGCCACTGGCGGTTTCTCCTCCACAGGCTCATCAGTGGAAACATTGCCAAAGATCTGCCGTTCTGCCAGCTCCTGCATTTCGCTTTCACTTTTGATATCTATTTTCCACCCGGTTAGCTTTGCTGCCAATCTGGCGTTTTGACCCTCTTTCCCAATGGCAAGGGACAGTTGGTTATCCGGAACAACTGCCCGGGCCTGCTTTTCCTTGGAATTAATGATCACCTTACTGACCTTCGCCGGACTAAGGGCCCGGGCCACAAAGGATCCCGGATCCGGATGGTAGGAAATAATGTCGATCTTTTCTCCTCTGAGCTCTCGCACGACCGTTTGTACCCGCATACCTCGAGTCCCTACACAGGCTCCCACCGGGTCAACCTTTGGATCCCGGGAGGAGACGGCAATCTTAGAACGGTTACCCGCTTCCCGTGCTACTGCATTGATCTCCACAATACCATCATGGATCTCGGGCACTTCCAGCTCAAATAAACGGCGAAGTAAATCCGGATGTGTCCGGGAGACAATAACCTGGGGTCCCTTGGTGGTTTTTCGCACCTCTACGATATATACCTTAAGTCGGATTCCCTGATTGTACGGTTCGTGGCGAATCTGATCAGATGGTAGAAGCAACCCCTCGGTCTTACCTAGATCTACGATGACATTAGCACCCTCATGACGATAGACTATACAGGTGACAATGTCCCCTTCACGGTTGGAGAACTCATCATAAATGGCACTCCGTTCCGCCTCCCGGATCCGCTGCACAACAACTTGCTTGGCGTTCTGGGCGGCTATGCGGCCAAAATCCTTGGGTGTTACTTCAGTCTCCACCATATCTCCTACTTCATAGCGGGGATCGATTCTTTTGGCTTCCTCTAAGGAGATCTCATCCTCCCCAGCCTCAACCTCCTCTACCACTGCCTTACGGGCATAGACCTTAATCGAACCTGTGGATTCTTCGATATTAACGGACACATTTTGATTATTGCCGTAATCCTTTTTGTATGCGGAGAGAATAGCCGCCTCAATTGCCTCATAAAGGACCTCCCGGGATATTCCCCGTTCCTTTTCCAGTTCTCTAAGCGCTCCAATTAAATCAGCGTTCATTACAATAACTCCTTCCAAGAATATGGGCGCTTACCTTCGGCGCCAAGTTTATTCGGGGCCACATATTAGAACTCGTAAACCAAGTTTGCTTTCGATACCTGCTTAAAGGGTACAGAGTATAGTTTTCCATCAATACTCATCTTCAACACGGTATCATCGATCTCCACAAGCTCGCCCTTGAAATTCTTCCGGCCGTCAATAGGACCGTACGTCCTGACCCGGATCTGACTACCAACGACCTTCTGGAAATGCTCCAACTTCCTCAGGGGCCGTTCTAAACCCGGGGATGATACTTCAAATTCATAGGGGGTGGCAATGGGATCTCTTTCATCAAGCCGAGGTCCTAAAATTGTACTAATATCTTGGCAGTCATCCACCGTGATACCGCCTTCTTTATCCACATAGACCCTTAAGGCTGCACCATTCCTACCTGAACCGAATTCAACATCCACCAGTTCATACTGCGGATCAATTACCTCCGCAAAAAGCTCCTCAACGAGAGCAACAATATCCTTGGCCTTCATGTTCCACACTCCTTAAGACTCCCTGCCCTGATAATACGAAAGAGTGGGTATCCACCCACTCTTTCGCAAAGCAAACCCCTATTCGCAAAGTCAAAAACTAACAACTACTGACCACAACAACATAATTACCATTAGTATTATAGCATCGGTTGCCCCCCGATGCAAGTACTACTTGCAGCTGTGTAACAGGCGTAGGATCTCCTTAAGAACCATGGCACAGTTTGTGCTTCCTGCAATTTCACCGATGCGGTGCGCAATCATCAGCAGTCCTTGGCGGATTTCACAGACCGAATAGTCCTCGGTCAATGATCCTGGCCGATCCATACACTGGGCTAACCCCTTCAAGAATTCAAGATCAGCTGCGTCTAGCTCTTTAAGTACTTGAAGGACAAGTTCCTCGTTTTCCATCACTTCGTAGCCAGTTTCATAGACCGACAGGACATCTTCTAAAGTGAAATCACCGTTTCTGCCCAGTGGTTGATTTAAGCTCAATTCTCTGCTCACATCAGTCCCTCCAAGTGCATCACCATTTGCTGACACTTTACAATTTTCAGGATGTGAGTTACGCCTAGCACGAAAACATCCAATCGCCCAGATGTGCCAAGCCCTTTATTTGCTTTTATTATACACTGTCCGAGAAAAGAGGGCAACTTCTATAAAGCCCACTTTCTAGCAAACACAGTTAATGTATAATCTTGCCTGTATTCTTGAAGAAGGCTATAATGAACTTAGCAAATCTCACATAGCCACATGCCGATAAAACCGCTGGTCCTTGGGGCATAATATTCCCACACCTGATAAGTGAGGATGGGACTTTATGCTTCTTGTTAGACTCTTAGGCCGGTTCGGAGCCTGCTTCTTGGCACTTTACTTTTTGCTTCCTTTTTATGCCAGTGCCCGGGAACTGGTCCGGCTTGTGCTGGTGTTGGCCGTTATGCTCTGGCTGTTTCTCGTCAATGATCGCGTGTTTGCTAGGTTGGAGCCATGGTCTTTAATGATTGTCGATGGTCAAAGTGCAGCATTCATACCTTTCATCGTAGGGCGGTTTGTTATTAGCTTACGCCTAAGCTTGTTTGCTGCGTTGTTCCTAGGAGTAATCGTGGCAGCAACAGAGTGGGTAGTGTACCGGATCTACCCAAGGAAGGATGATTAATCAGGAGGTTAATACCGTGGAGACACTGCTCAAATTCCTTACCGAGATCCGTAATGACCTAGACTCCGTTTCCGCGGTTTTGGCGCCAACGTATCGCGAAATGGAGCATCTGTTAGTTAGACTTTGCCGCATGGACCCAAGAAATGTGCCCCAAGCAATTGTCCTAGAGCTTAGGGAGTTGTGCCACAAGACGCCCTTGGGCCAAGATATCTGCTACGAGTACAGTCTAAGCCAAGAACCGGATCCCAAACCCGTGTTCTTCACCAAGGAACAGACTACCCTGCCCGGTCTCGGTAAAGACACGATCGTCAGGGAACTGGCCCGACAGCTCCCCAACATCAATACCCTTCCGAAGTTATCTGCCCTAAGCGATGAAGATTTTATGCACTACCTTGGGGTAGTAATCCAAAGGTCTAACTACCACTACACCCGGACGGGGGTCTCCCCGGAAAAACGAGTCAGAGTCCTGTTTGCCGCAAGACTCCTTTTACAACTGCACCATGAGGTCACAACGGCTTTAATGCAGGCTGACGCTGGGTAAAGGTGCAAACCTCGGTATATCCTGCCTGCAGAGCCCATGTTCTTGCCTTTGAGACCAAAAGACCCACCTCGTCAATTCCATGGCCATCGGAACCAAGTACAATGGGAACTTCTCTTTGTTTGCACAGAAACAGCATTGGCAAACTGGGATAAATCTCTTTTACCGGCTTTCGTAATCCAGCGGCATTTACCTCCACGGCCACTCCCGCCCTTTGAAACTCCTCGGCACACCGCCTTGCCAAAACTAGTCCTAGATCACTGTCCGGCCTTGCGCCAAACTTCTTGACTAGGTCCACATGGGCAATAGCATCGAAAAGCCCACAGTGGGCAGCAGCAATCACCAGCTCGGTGTAATCCTCGTAAACCTGATTGACATCCTGCTCGGGCCATCCGCTATCTTTGGAGTAGTCAACTGCAAAACCATCAAGGAAGTGCACCGAACCTAGCACATAATCCCAAGGGTAATCGGCTAGCAGGTCTTTAATCAGTTTCTCTGCCTGGGGAAAGTAATCTACTTCAATACCTAGTTTCACCGGAAGGCCAGCTTCTTTGGCCCCCTGGACCGCCTGCACGTAATCGGTTAACCAACCGGTTGGCGTCTCTTGGAGCCACTGCCAGACTCTACTGTCTGCTTTACCCTCCAGTGGGCTAAAGAGATGTTTTGCTTCAATAAAACGGTTAATATGCTCTGTAACGGCCAATTCCTCAATACCCTTAGCTTTAGCCCGTTCCGCACATTCTATGATATCAGGGGCTTGGTAGGTCACTGGCCCAACGCTGTCGCGATGCAAATGAAAATGGTAATCCACCAGCATATTCTCACCTCAATCGGTATAATACCAGATCATCTAGGCAGCATTCAAAAGCGTCTTTGCTAGCAACCAAAAGCAATCAGGCGTAAAGAGAAGACTGGTTGGGATAGTTTGAATTCTTTAACCCACCACATCCCCTTGTCCCAAACCAAGCCAGGGGGCGATCCTCCTTGTCATCCCCGCCTACAGACTGTATAATCGTCTTAGCCTAAGGGTTGGAGGTTTGATCATGAGTGAGCGCCTACTACGACAAGCACGTCTTGCTTTCTTTCAACTGAGCATTTACCGAAACCTCAAAGGAGATCCGATCTACCAAAGCTTTGGTAATGTCCTCTATGGAATCAAGAAAGACGGCCTCAGTGTGGAAGAGCTGAGCTTTGAGTATAGCGAATTGACCGCTTTATTGGCCGAGGAATACGAACTGAAAGCTGAACCCATCATCGGTAATCTGTGGCAGAACCATTTGCTAGAACTAATCCTATCCGATGAGAATGTTCTTAGTAAGAAATTGCAGTCCACCGAGCTTGAGGATATCAGTCCGGGACTGCAAGCTGTAGTAAAGTCAGATTTACGTTGTCTGCAGATCCTATCACAAATTGATTCAAAGCTGCTCTTGGAGCAGATAGAAAAACGGGTAAAAAGTGACTTTGCCTACGATGATCCTACATCGGATGTGCCCTGCGGAGACTGGCACGATTTCACACCGCTCAAACACACCGTTCAGGATGATGATAAGGTATGGACGAAACAGCAATTGCTGAAGAAATCCTGCTGGGAAGATGCCTTGCCGCTTTTAGCAAAATACTATAAAGAGAAGGGTACCGGAATCTTCTCCAAGTACCAGGCCTTTCGTTGGGTAGTGGAGAATGGTCGTGGGGAACTATGGCCACTTACCCACACTGACCCGGTGCGCTTGGATCAGTTGGTGGACTACGAGGAGCAAAAACGGCTAATCACAACTAACACCGAAAGTTTCTTGGCTGGTTATCCGGCAAATAACGCGTTACTTTTCGGCGGCCGAGGAACAGGCAAATCCTCTACAGTAAAGGCCCTACTTAATGAATACCGGGATACGGATCTGCGGATGATCGAGGTGAGCAAGGAGGATCTGGTCTACTTCCCTGTTCTTGCGGAAATGCTACGGGGACAACGTTACCGGTTCATCGTCTTTATTGACGATCTTTCCTTCGAGGAGGGAGAAACCCAGTACAAGGGCCTGAAAGCCGCCCTAGAAGGCGGGCTAACTCCTCGTCCAGAGAATGTCTTAATCTATGCCACCTCAAACCGAAGGCATCTGATCGCCGAATACTTCGATGACCAACAGGTCCATCCCCAGGACAGCACCCAGGAGAAGCTCTCTTTGGCTGATCGGTTTGGCCTCCGGATTCTCTACCCCAACCTTGATCAGAAAATGTACCTGAACATCGTCGACGCCTTGGCCACGGAAAGCAAGCTGGAAATGGACCGAGAACGCTTACACAAAATGGCCCTCCAGTGGCAAATGCAGTACAACGGCCCCTCAGGACGAACTGCCCGTCAGTTTATCACTCACCTGATCGGGAACACCACCGCAAAGCGTTACGTTAGCTAGTTTAATGCCAGAAAAGAGGTCAAGGACCCTGTGATGGACCAGATTTCTGGCATCCGAGCCCTACACCTCGATTACATAGTACCCGGATACATTAATGACCTTGGTGTTGTTTACTTCGGTTAGGCGATCCCGGTTTAGGAACACAATCCGGGTATGTCCGTGTAGAAAGTAGCGGGGTGAGTAGCGGGTAATCAGGTCGCGGAAAATGGTAAAGCCGCGGTGCACGTGATCCTTACCCTCATGTACCCCCGCCGGTGGTGCATGGGTGACGATAATATCTACTCCTTGATGCTTCCGCAGCTGCCGCCGTAATTTGAATACCTGCCACCGCATTTGCCGCTCGGTACGCTGCACCCCTTCACCATTGTAATATCTACTTCCCTCAAGCCCTAAGATCCGCAGGCCCTTATACACCACAAGCTTGTCTGAGATATCGTCGCATCCTTCGGGAGGACGCTCATCGTAGTGGGCATCATGGTTGCCCCGGACATAGAAGAGCGGAGCGTTGATCATGGTGACTAAAAAGGATAAATACCGGCTGTCTAAATCGCCGCATGAAATAACTAGATCGATATCAGTCCACTTTTCCCGATCAAAGTGATCGTATAAATAGGCATGGGGGTAATCACTTACAGCAAGGATCTTCAATGGTTTAGATGCTTGTCTATCTTCAGTGCTCATCCTATTCCTCCGTCCACCCCCGCAAGAACCAGGAGTCTGTACGAGGATTATACCACAAACTGCTTTTGCCGGGTAGTTTCCTCAAAACGCTTCCTAGTCCATAGGCATTGTTGAGGGACTAAGTGTGTGCTAGAATGTAGAAGTGAAACTAGGGGCAGGAGGGTTTTGAATGATCACTTTTCAACAAATCAAGGATAATCCGGATTTTCGCCTAATGATTGAAAAGGCCAATGAGTACCTAACGACCCGAGGGTATACCGAGCATGGTATGCGCCACGTTAACTACGTATCTCGGGTGACCGCCTACATCCTACAATCATTGGGTTATCCCGCCCGTACTGTGGAATTGGGTGCCATCACAGGCTACTTACACGATATTGGTAATATGCATAACCGGAAGTACCACGGACCTACAGGTGCAAATATAGTCTTTCATGAGCTTCGGAAACTGGATATGCCTCTAGAGGAGATCACCCAGATTACCACCGCCATCGCAAACCATGAAGAGGAGATTGGACATCCGGTAAGCCCTATCTCGGCAGCACTGATTATTGCGGATAAGAGTGATGCCCATCGGACCCGGACCAATAAGAAGAACTCCACTGACATCCATGACCGGGTAAACCTAGCCATTAGTCAGTCGAAGGTTACCGTAGATGAACCAAATCAGATCATTGCCCTAGAGATCGAGTTTGACAATCGTATCTGCCAGGTAATGGACTATTTCACCATCTATCTGTCCCGGATGGATATGTGTAAAAGAGCAGCTGATTTACTAGGGTGTCGTTTTCGTCTGGTCATTAACGGCTTAGAAATGTTAGGTCATGTAGGAAGCAAAGCAACCTTACGGGTCCAAAGCGGCGCCTAATCGCAACAAGAATGCAATACAGGTCAAAAACGCCTCCAAAACATGGAGGCGTCGCCAGCCTAAATCTGTATGTTTTTGACCTCGACACTGATATCATCAATGTAGAATGTAAAATCATCATGGTACTCTGGATTAAGCCCCAAAGCCACCCAAATCACGCCATATTGGTCCAGCTCTAATATGGTCTCATACTCATATACCCGCCAACTACGAGAGCCTTCTGGGTAATCAAGTCTTTGAAATTCCTGAATATTTGCCGGGGCCCTCGTTCCGACATAGGCCCGGGCGTCCCAAAACATACTCTGATCTTCGGTATATAGGGCAAACTTAATCACTACCTGGACCTGGGCATAGGAGAAAGCCTCTAGGGGCTTTTCTATCCACAGCGCGTAGGGTCTTTCGGATAGGCTCTTGTAAAATGATGCCTTAAGAGCATAATCACCGCTTCGCGCATATCGTGTATCCCGCTCCAGTCTCCACGGATTCTGGTATCCGGAAACAGCGGGATCAACCCAGACCTCCCACCTTCCCCGATCATCTTCGAATCCATATTCATCTGAAAACAAGATCTTTACTTCACAGCCAGCAGTAATAACAACTAGTATAACCAACACTATGGGCAACAACCGTCGCATGATACCAACTCCTTTCCCCATAAATCTAGACGACGGAAAACTAACACCGTTTTTGTATATACCCAAGCTCCGTAATCTGATTAGTACCGTTCCAGGCCAATTTTGGCCACACCTGTATTCAGTGAAATGGTGTACTTCGTACCGGCAATAGAATAACCTTCGTCCATCCACGTTCTATCATCGATCTGTAAGAGCCCTTTTTGGAAGTTCTTGGCGGTGATTCCGCCTTTACTAATAACCTTTACTCCGGCATTACGTGGCACCCGAATGGTCACATTGCCCACCCCGCCGTTTATGTTGATACTTGCCTCAACCTGGGAATCCCCGAGGATAATATCCAGATCTCCTGCGCCCACGTCCACATTCATGCTCTTCACCACTGCAGAACGTAGATCCGCCTCTAGCTTACCAGCACCCATCTTGATCACTAAGTGCCAGGGAACCTGATTAGCAATAAACACCTCACCCTTAGCACGACGGGAGCCACCAAAAAACCAGTCTTTCCTCGGAAGAGACAGGGAGTACTCAGCGACGCTACCGATGCGGGTTACCTCCCACCTTGGCGCCTGGTCGTAGACCGAGAAGGTGGAGTTAACCATCTGCAATGAGGGCTCTGCCTTCACCTCCAGGCTACCTGCGGGAATATCCATGTGCAACCGACCCTCGGAAACATCACCGGGAAACCCATCACTAAAGGTGCTGCGTTGCACCTCGTGCACATCCCCCACATAGAAGAAAACCCAGAAAAACACACCAAACCCCAATGCTATCACCAGAAGAACCAATAAGATTGTCCCCAAAATGGAACGCCGCTTGCCCACAAGAAGACTAAACCCAAGTAGGATCAATAGAGCCGGCCAAGCTCGATACAAACTTGACCAGATGGACCAGCTCAGCATCCCTAGGTTGTTAAGTAGCAATATGCTACCTAGAAACAATAGCAGAATTCCACCAAATAAACGTGAGGGGGCCATATCCCTATTCCTTTCTCGTGCTGTTCACGATTAATGCGATTCCACAGACAATTAGTGCCGCCGGCCAGAAGAACTTCCTGAACCGAATGAACACAACTCCAGGCACGAAATTTCGTACTAGGAATAATAGGCCAAGAAGCATTAAGATTATGCCTATTACCTGCTGGGAAGACATCCGGCTTTCATTGTCTGTGCGACTAGCAGTTGGTTCTACGGGTCCAAAACCAGATGACTCGGGAATAATAATCACAGCTACGATGTACGCGATTAACCCCACACCGGTAAACAAAAGGATAACCCATAACAAGCGGATGAGTACAGGATCAACGTCTAGATATTCAGCCAACCCTCCGGCGACACCACCGATCATCCGGTCAGTTCTAGATCTATAAAGCCTCTTTGCCAAAACCCTCGCCCCTTACCATGTCAATTAGTTGTCATCGACTTTTGCATCGTGGATATCTATGGTATCCCATTCCGGTTCCTCGGGAATAATAATCCAAGCAGCAATGTAGAAGATTAGTCCTGCTCCCCAGTACAATGACGCGATCACCCAGAGTAACCGGACAAGACTCGGGTCGATGGAGAAATATCGAGCAATTCCTCCGGCAACACCGCCTAGCTTTTTATCAGTGCGGGAACGGTATATCTTCTTTGACATATACTTTCAACCCTTTCCTATGTGGGTTCTCAATTCAATCATCAGACCCAACAGGTGTTTAAAATTCATCACCCGACATGACGCATTCTGCTCACATCGCTCGGTTAAGAATTTGTCTTCGGTGACAAGAATATCAGCATACTCTTGCGCAGTGTGCAGGATAATCTCATCCGGCATTGCGGTGCTAGCCTCAGGAGTAGCGACTACAAGGCGCGGCACTGTTTGCAGCTGACTGCGTTTTCTCCCATCGGAAATGGCGGCTATCTCCCCTTCTTGAATTGGGGTAGAAAGAAACCTAAGATAACCTCGTCTTATTATGGGTAGAAAATGGGGCAAAACATCATCTGCTGCGACCAAGTCAAAGGCATTGCTATCTAGCATCACTTTTACGGGAAATTCCAATCTTCAAACCCCTAAATCAATCACTAGCTTACCCTACAGGTTAAGCTTACTACAGGATGAGGGACTTTTCAACTATGTTGGAGCCTTTAAACAAAGCCGGAAATGCTAGTAGCCTTGTTCCTCTTCACCCTCATCTGTCACTACATCCTTAAGAATGTCCAGAGCTTGTTTCTCATCTTCTTCCCGCACCAATAGTTTGATCCCACCAAAGGCAAAAACGGCCCCTGGGTAGACCTGGGCAATACTCTCATTTTTAAGTACCGAGGGGATCCCGCTAGAATCCAGTCTTGTCTTCGCTAGGTCTGCTGCCACTAGGTTGTTGTACTCACCAACCACTACAAGTTTTCCGCTGAGCATCCTTGACACCTCCGAATAGTAGATATTCATACCGTTCCTGGTCTTACTGTATAGAAGAGGTCTTACTAATATATTATTAGCTTTCCATCAAATTTTCTCCTTTATCTTACGGGAAATGGAGGTGGTAGAGAATGAGAATCTGTGATAGATTAAGTAGTGTCTATCACCTACCCTGGAGGATTTAGTGTGCGCGACGTTACAATTCTGGACGGCTATATCGACGAACCATCTTGTTTAGGTGTTCCACCATACCTATCACCCCATATCCGCTATATGTATGGAGCCTGCCGGGATGCTGGCGCAACGTCTATTGACTATTTTACCATCGACCAGATCAGAGCCAAGCTGAAAGACTGGGCCGCTGAACAACAGGGGCGTTTGGTGGTGATTGTGTGTGGAACCCCGGTTCCCGGTCGCTATCTGGGAGGTCGACCGATTAGCATCGCAGAATTGACTAAGCTGGCCGGGTTTTTGCATGACTATGGCGTCCTGACATATCTATCCGGACCCTTAGCCGAACTTGGATTGTCTGTGCCAAGCATTGAGCACTACACAGGTGAAGCGGCGGCCTTAGATGTATACCGGGTATTACAAGGCCCCGTCTTAGATGAACCCTTTGTCGCATCCCTGGCGCGCTGGGCGATCCTAGGAGCGGAGGTTGTGCTCAAACATCCTAACTTCCCTAAAGTAGTCTGTGAACTGGAAACCTTTCGGGGATGCCTGCGCAACCAAGGGTGTACCTTCTGCAGCGAGCGGTTGAAAACCGTGCGTTATGTACGCCGGGTTCCTGACATCATTGCCGAAGTCAAGATCCTCTACGAATATGGAATTCGCCATTTTCGCCTCGGCTGTCAACCGGATCTCCTCTCCTTCGGTAGAACCGGCCACAAGTTGGGAGTTAAGACTATCACTAGTCTGTATGAGGGTATCCGGCATGTAGCTCCCGATCTAAAAATGCTCCACATGGATAATGTCAACCCCACCACCGTTGCTACGCACCCGGAATGCAAAGACATCATCAGGACCATTGTTAAGCACAATACCCCCCAGGATGTGGCATCCTTCGGTCTTGAATCAGCTGACCCTGCGGTATTGGTAGCAAACAACATTGGCACTTCACCGAGACTTGCTCAGGATGCCATCAGGATCATAAACGAAATCGGAGGAGTAAGAGAAGCTGGTTTATGCAAATTATTACCAGGGATCAATTTTCTCCACGGTCTACAGGGCGAAACCAAGGCGACCTATGAGATTAACCTCTCCTATTTACAGCAAATCCGTGATCAAGGGCTGCTGCTTAGGCGGATCAATGTAAGGCAAGTACGCCCTGTGGGGGGTTACACCCCGCAGAAAGTTGATAAATTCCGGTTCAAGCAATATAAGCAAACCATCAATGAACAAATTAATAAACCGATGCTCCAACAGCTCTACCCCATCGGCACCGTGTTGGAGGATGTGATCATGGAAGCCTCCGAAGGCCCAATCACCTTCGGTAGACAACTGGGCAGTTATCCCATTCGGGTGGGAGTACCAGGAAACTACCCCCTGGGCACCCCATTAACAGTGAAGATAATTGACCACGGTTTTCGTTCCATCACTGGCATTAGGATACCTTTCGCGATTAACCAAGCTTCCCTACAGGAACTGGAGAGTATCCCCGGCTTAGGGAAAAAACGGGCCCGGCGCATTTTCCTTAACCTACCAATTCAAGGCCCGGCTCATCTAGCCGAAGTACTTGATCCCCAGGCCCCATTGGAGTTATTAATCAACCTAATTGACGGATACTAATCCTTTACTTACCCTGCTATTCCCTCAATTACCTGATTCCAACTTACATTAGGTCCCTAGAACCGTTTCTGACCTGAATCATGATACATATTCTGTTTTTAACGCCAAAAACCTACTTTAGACCCTTGCATTTACCGTGGTTTAATATTAGAATATACATGGCGGGGAGAAATTTGTCCCGCGGGTACCAGTTTGTACCCACTAGCATTTTTTGCGAAAGGAGGAATGTAAAAATGTTGTTCCGTCGAAAGAAAGTGTTGTCTTTTGACCAGGAAAGGACCAAATACCCTGTGTTATATCGACGAGCACTTGGGGTTCACCCGGTTGAAGTTGATAGGATCGTTGGAAGCGTTGGCCGTTCCCATGATATTGATGCTGACTTCCGGTTTAAAGGGATTTTCAGCAAAGAGCGGTCCCACAATATTTCCCGTGCTATGGAACGCGGCGAACCCTTTGCCGCCATTAAGGTATATGAACTGAATGGGAAGTATTATGTACTGGACGGGCATCATCGTGTAGGTGCAGCCAAAAAACTTGGTCAAGAATTCCTAGATGCTGATATTACCCAGTTCATCCCCAGTGGGTCCAGTCATCGCACTCAGGCCGGGAATCCGGCCTGACCCTTCTTTTATTTTATTCTTCATTGTCAACCCACTTACAATTGCCGGTTGACAAGTCCCGCGTATAGCAGTACAATACTCCCAAGATAAGCCTCTGGGAGATGATTCAATGCATTTTAGCACCCTTGACATCACAAAAGTTGGGCTGTTTGCTGCTTTTGCAGTTATCGCGGCCATGCTCTTGCGCTTCGCTGCAGATATTGTTCCCTTCAGTCTACTGCCCTTTGTAGCCATATTTGCTGGTACGGTCCTCGGTAAAAAGTTGAGTTCGGTGAGCATGTTCCTGTATATTCTCCTTGGACTGATTGGTCTTCCTGTCTTTGCAGCTCCGCCCTTTGGTGGCATTGCCTATGTGCTGAATCCCACCTTTGGTTTTCTCCTCGGTTTTGTTCTGGCGGCCTACACAGCCGGACTAATCCTTGAGAAGTTCGGCAGGACCTATGTCAATTACTTGGTTGCATCGATAGCCGGTATCTTGGTAATATATCTTATTGGGATCCCTTATTTAGCACTGATCTTACATTTTTACATGGGGCAGGCTATCAGCCTCAATCAGGTTTTGAAGATTGGTTTCTACCCTTTTATTCCTTTGGATCTGATTAAGGCGGTGATTAGCTCAGTTTTGGCCTATCGGATCAAACGACGCCTCCCCTAGGAGGAGAGAGTTTCATGAACCTTAGACCCGGACAATTACTCAGCCTACGGGCCAATGACCTAAATGATATCGGTCAAGGAGTTGGGCGCATAGACAATATGGTCGTCTTCGTTGATGGACTACTCCCTGACGAAGAGGCAGAAGTTGAGATCACTTTGGTGAAAAAGAACTACGCCACGGCAGTTATCCGGCGAATCACCACACCATCGGTACAACGGGTGATACCTCAATGTCCTACATACCCCCAGTGTGGTGGGTGTCAGGTTAGTCATCTCTCCTACCAGGGACAGCTTGCCTACAAAGAGAGTAAAGTCCGCAAGGCGCTAACCCGCATCGGAGGGCTTCAGCTAGACGAAAGGGTGTTCAAGCCAATTGTACCCAGTAACCCCTTTGGTTACCGAAATAAGGCACAGTATCCGGTGGATACGATCGACGAAAAGATAGTGATGGGCTTTTACGAACGGGATAGCCATCGGATCATTCCGTGTATCGATTGCCCACCCCAGCATCCCCTCAGTGCTAGATTAGTCCAGGTACTACCTGGTATCCTTCAACACCTTGGCATCAGTTGCTACGACCAAAAAACGGGCTCCGGTCTGATTCGTCATGCCGTCTCCCGGGTCAGTTTCTCCCATAACGAACTGTTGCTAGTTCTTGTGGTAAACTCACCCAAACCCCTCCCCCGTAAAGAGCAGCTAACCCGCCAACTCCGAAGAGCAATCCCCGAGTTGGTAGGTATTGTACAGAACGTAAACATTGACAATACAAACAGGATCCTCGGTCAGCAGTCCTTCCTCCTTGACGGTCGGGATCACATATTTGAAAAGTTGGGTACCTATGAGTTCATTATTTCGGCCACCTCTTTCTTTCAGATAAACCCCCTACAAGCAAGAAGACTATACGATACAGTGAAGGATGCAATTGAGCCTTCCACCAAGACCGTTGTGGATGCCTATTGTGGAACTGGAACCATCGGCATTTACGTCAGTGACCAAGTGCAAAAGGTTATCGGGATTGAGGAGCATCCGTCCTCGATACTTGATGCATTAAGGAATGCCAAGCATAACCAAGTGGACAACTGCCAGTTCCACACGGGAAAAGTAGAAAGAATCCTCCCTACCCTACTCCCTAGAGAACACGTTGATCTGCTGCTTGTGGATCCACCCCGTAGGGGCTGTGCTCCCGAAGTAATTGATGCCCTTTTGCACAACAATATTCCAAATCTAATCTACGTATCCTGCAACCCAGCATCATTGGCCAGGGACCTTTCCTATCTAACTCAAGGCGGATACCAAGTGCAGAGGGTTGTCCCCGTAGACATGTTCCCGCAAACATCCCATGTGGAGTGTGTGGTATTGATAGCCAAGACTGGTTAATAATGGGACTTAAGAAGTGGCGCGAATACGACCCATGCAAAGATGCAGGTGATGTTTCTTGGTATGGATGGAACGTGGAAACAGATCGAAATATTTTCAAGGCTTTAATTTCGCAATACCGGTCGAGCGATTACCTGTTGTTCTTGCTATACTGGATAGCTGGAAGTGGAGAATGGAATTATCGGACAAAGCCAAATCTGTAAGCAGAATGCAACATTGCACATTTGGATGAGGATATTACGCTGGATGCAGCAAATATCATGCCGCCCGAATGTTCAAGGACCTGACAGGTCGAATGCCCTTTGAAACCATACGCGCCCTACGGCTAACCAAAGCGGCGCAGGCCTTGCAGTCTTTCGACGAAAGAGTAGTGGATGTGGCAATAGACAGCGGCTTCTAGCGTGAGGTTGGATTGAAGTGCCTATATGATCGTAATGGAACCACTTATTACCTGATTTCACAGAAATCTACTCAGCAAATAGGAATGCTGAAATCGGCAAAGGCAAAAGAGAGTCTAATTCCAGAAGTCTATCATCGTACCAAAGGTTCGGATTTGGGCGGTTCTATTTCCCAACCTTTCTTCAAGTCATGTGTCTATATAGGTGAAAGCTTTCAAGGAGATCAGATAATGGAACAAAGAACAGCCGAACAGATCGCAACTGAGTTCATGAAGCCGATTTATGGGTTTTGCCTAAAACGATGCGCAAACCCGCAGGATGCAGAGGATTTGACGCAAGAGATCTGCCTAAGAATGTATCGCACGTTGCTAGAACGCGATGACATTGAGTCGATCGACCGTTTTGTATGGACAGTCGCACATAACGCACTGGCCAACTACTACCGTGGGAGACAAAGAAGCGGTATAGGTGCACCCATGGAGGAACTCTTAGAAACATTGCCCTCCAATGATGATGTCTTCCTTAGTGTGGTTCAGAGGGAAACACAGGCAAAACTCCATGCCGAGATTGCTTATTTAGCCAAGCTACAAAGACAGATCGTAATCATGTATTATTACGAAAACAAAAAGCAGGCTGAAATAGCTAAAGCGCTAGATTTACCACTGGGGACTGTAAAGTGGCATCTGTTCGAAGCAAAGAGGGATCTGAAAAGGGGTATGAGGACGATGAGAAATCCTAGCGAACTGAAATTCGACCCGATTAGATTTGGACTATGCGGATTCAGTGGGTCAATCGGTACCAAAGGCGGAAGTAACAACTTTTTCCGTGGTACACTCCCGCAGAACATTGTTTATTTAGTACGACACGATGCAAAAACAGTCAATGAAATTGCCCAATGTCTCGGTGTCTCTCCCGTTTTTGTGGAGAGTGAAGCGGAGTATCTTGAGGAGTACGGATTTCTGTTTCGACAAGGCACTAGATACCTAGCTAACATGCTCATCGATGAACCGACCACAGAGCAAAACCTGATGCAAAGCAACATGTACCAACAAGCGGCAAGATTATTTGCAAACGAGTTGTATGACGAGCTGATTACGAGCGGTGCTCTAAATGATCAGGGTGTATTCTTTCCCAATAACGATCACAATTTTGCGCAGTGGTCTCTGATTCCATACATTGCTGCATATAGCGGGGAGAAGGATGCTTCGATTTCGTTTGAGGAGGTTGCGACAATTCGTCCCGACGGTGGACACAACATTACCTACGCCTCAATATTCAATCCTAATATGGAACCGCCCAAATACATGGAAAGTATGAAGAACTGGTGCGGGCCCTGCTGGAACGGTAACCATGACCTACTTCTATGGACGATCGATACAGAGTGGTCAACCAAGCGAATTGGCGATAGCTACCAAGAAACGGTAAAACGGGATCTATCTTTGTTCGAGCGGTTTATGAGTGGAGATCAGCTTTCTCCAGATGAGTTCGCTTACATGGCTGAAAAAGGGTATCTCACAACTAATGGCAAACCTGACGAGTTCTTCACAGCATCACTGCAAATTGTGTGGCTCAACAATGAGGCAAAGCAGAGATTGCTGGGGATCGGCGAGGGAATCAAAGAGAAGTACCGGGCAAAATTTGATGAACTAAAAGCTCCGTTTGTCTCGTTAGTCTTGGAGAACACTCCCAAGCATCTGCGGAAAATGCAGAGCTACACAATGCAGTATATTTTTCATGCCGACGGATGGTTCATCTTGCACTGCTTGAAGGAGCTTGTTGGAAATGGCAAACTCAAGTTACCCACTGAAGAACAAAAGAGATCGCTAACCACGATAATTGTGACGGGTAGATGATGAAAGGCAATTGTAGGTTGGTCACCGCAGACATTTCCCGGGATGTGTCACGACCCATTCTTGGTCCCATCGAGGGGACCAAGAATGGGTATGGAGATATGGTTATTATCAGCATTGAAAGGTACCAACGACGCTTGTCGTAAGCCCAAGGTCGCCGAGGAGCGGGTGGCTGAAGAAAGAACCCTCACATGGAGAGACTTTTTTGAAGGGTACAAAAGACAAATACAATGTGTAGCTTGATATCAACCCGGTTTTGTTGTGAGCAACCATTCTTCAGGAAAAACGCCCGAGCATGCGCTCGTTAATGAACGACGTGGATCGCGGGAAAAGTCCAAGAAATTGTCCGCACCCCCTTCCCTAAACTTCTCGATTGCCAAACACAGAAATCAGGCTCCGGGGATCGCAGTTTTCGGTCTGTCATTCATTTCACTCTTTGCTGGGATGCTAACTGCTAAGAACAAAACCAGCTCACTTGTTCACATCCCCACTTACGTCCAGCGATTTCCTCCTCCGGTATACGCTTCCGCTGCTACCCATGAACACACTACAGATTACCGTGTGCTTGTTCGTCGCATTCTTTCTTGGATTGACCATTAGTATGAATGTACCACTCGCAATCGTAGTGTTAATCCCAGCCGCCGTTTTGTTTATTGGGATCGCTTACTTTCTGGTAGTTTGCTCAACGACAAGCAAGTCGGCGATGTCTGTGGTGCCTTGTTAACCAATCTAAACGCATGGCTTTCTGGCACTTGGTTTGATCTTGATTTGGTCGGTAGCCATCCTGTTGTTTACTACCAAGATGAATAGTGACAATGTCTAAATGCCAAGAGCTTAGTACACATACCTGGCCGCGCCGTACGACAGGCTGCTCTTAGTCTCCAAAGAACATCCGCAAAACTCGATGGCCTAGCCATTCACTCAGATCTATCCCGGGCCCAACAGTATCTCTTCAATACCCTGTGCAGTCCCAGACCCTTAGCATTACCTATCGGGCCTGGGATTTCCAACGATTTCCCTGTGAAATATCACTCCCAGCAGTTATTTTTCAAAATACCACGATTATCCCTTGCATTTAATTGGGTTTCATAATAAGATATAGAAGGCGGGGAGAAATTTATCCCGCGGGTCGGTCTTCGACCCACTATAGCCACACTGATTTAGAAAGGAGGATCCGATATGTTATTTCGTCGTCAGAACAAAGTGCTATCTTTCGAGCAAGAAAGGACC